>Ga0208456_1000247_pt1 | contig 44480 bp, 30 predicted proteins | sample June2015DPH_4_10_2_FD_184691 | JGI IMG/M metagenome (GOLD analysis project Ga0208456, IMG submission 184691) | Peatland microbial communities from SPRUCE experiment site at the Marcell Experimental Forest, Minnesota, USA - June2015DPH_4_100... | ecosystem: Environmental > Terrestrial > Soil >... | reverse complement strand
TTTCTCAAGTCACCCTGACGGCCCGCAGGGCATGGGCTTGTGTTGTGCCTTTAGCACCCCGGGCTCGGAGAACACTTTTATCCTAAGATATTAGATGACCGGAAGCAACATAAGGTTCTCGACCCGAGGTATCGAACGGAGGTGACTTGGCTGGACACCCCCCCAGCAGAGGACCCGGCTCTTACACCCCTTGGGTTCGGGATCAGCAGGTTGCGAATGGTCGGAACGTGTTCCGGCTCTTCTCCACCTAACGCCCACGGGTTAACACCTGCCACCTATTAACCACCTTTCTTTTCAATAAGATTCCCGCTTTAAGCGGCTAAGTACCTGTGTTTTCATACACATTCCAGCTTCGCCGCCAAGTTTTCCACGGCGGTCCTTTGTTTTCATAGAGATTCCAGCGTCGTCCGCTCAATTTTGAAGAATTCTTTTTTGTTTCCCCTGAAACTGAGGACTTCTTGTCTGTGGCGCGGCGAGCCCATTTGCGGGCTTTTCGTCCCGCTTGCCACATTCTCCGGAGCGGGTTGGGGCGGGCAGGTGCATCGCCGCATCGCGTTCCCAGCAGGGCATGACCGTTGAAAGTGTAAAGTGTGAAGTGTGAATTATGAATGTAGCATTGTCATATCGTGTTCACAGCATGGCGTGGCCTCCTGCCCAGCTTCAACGTACAATTCTAGCCTATCTTGTGGCGCTTGTCAAGAGACATGAAGTCAGTTCTTCTCCTGCTGCGAAGAAAAAACTCAACACTGAGCACACAGAGACCACAGAGAAAAGTACTGTCGAATACGACGGGCTGTTTTTCTTCTTGACGGCGGCGGTCGAATCCTTGACAGTGGCGCATGTGAAAGAATCGACGGCAGTTGGTGTCGGAATGCCACGGAGCGCTGAGAACCGGCGTTCGCCCCGGAGAGTTGCTGGATCATACCCTCAAATTAAATCTGGCGGCGCCACGCGGCACCGCCTTTGAAGGACTAAGGAGGATAGAAATGCCATCATCACGGAGACGATTCATTCGGACCGCCGCAGCAGGCGTGAGCCTGGCATGGAGTGGCATGCGGATCACCGCAGGAGCCGGCAACGGAGCGGGATCGGCGGGCTTAACCGCTGCAAATTCGAAATCGGTGCCGGCGGACCAGTTCCTCTACGGGTCGCAGTTTTACCGCCCACCCAATCCGCCGCGCGCCATGCGCCGCGACATGCTCAGGACCATTGCCGAGCAGTACAAATTCAACCTGATTCGAATCTGGCCCAACTGGGATTACGTGAACCCCGAACCGGACAAGTGGCTCTTTGACGAAGTGGAAGAGGTTATGAGTTACTGCGATGAGTTCGGGCTAAAGGTGCTTTGCGGCCTGATGTTCGAACTTGCCCCCTGGTGGCTGGAGCAGAAGTATCCGGGCGCGCGCTTTACGGATGCGAAGGGCCAGCAGGTACGCATCGCGGGCAGCCCCAATAACGTCACCGGCGGCTGGCCGGGATTGTGTTCTGACTGGGAGCCGGTGCGGGAAGCCGGCGCCAAGTATATCCAGGAATTGATTAAGGTGGTGGCGCCGCACCAGTCGCTCTTCGGATACGATTGCTGGAACGAGCCCCACATCGAGCCTGCCTGGGCGTGCAACATCTGGGCCCAGCCGCAAGAAATCCTGTTCTGCTATTGCGAGAGGACCATCGCAGCCTTCCAGGATTGGCTGAAACAGAAATACGGAACGCTCGACGCTTTGAACGACGCCTGGACGCGCCGCTACCCGAATTGGGAGGTCATCGACCCGCCGCGCCACTTGGGTACGTATGCCGACTGGGTCGATTGGCGGCGATTCATCATTGAGCGCAGCACGCGGGAAATGAGATTCCGCGTGGAAACGGCGCGGGCTGCCGATCCCCAGCACGTGATGGAAAGCCATGCCGCGCACCATCCGCCCGTGGATGGTTGCGTCACCACCGGCACAAACGCCTGGCGCCTTGCAGAGCTGCTCGATGCATGGGGGATGTCGCTGTTTCCGCGCTGGCAGTTTCCCATCATTTACCATGCTGCCGCCAAGTACGAAATCACCCGATCGAACGCCGCCGGGAAACCCTTCTACCTGACAGAACTCGAGGCAGGTCACGGCAACGAGGGCCTTTGGCGAAGCCCAAAGATGCGGCCGCGGGACATCCGCGTTTACAACTGGCTTGCGGTGGCCATGGGCGCCAAGGGCATCATCTACTGGAACTACCAGGCCGAAGCCACTGGCCGCGAGGCAACCGGATACGGCCTGGTGGCGCGCAGTGGAGCGGCAACGGATCGCTCCAAGGAAGCCGCGAAAAACAACGGCATCATTCAGGCCCACTGGGACATCATCAAGGACTTCCATCCCCGAGCGGAAGTGGCCATCCTCACCGATCAGGACAACGCCATCCTCACTTACGCGGCGCAGGGCGATGAAGATCCTTCCACATCTTCGTTTCAGGGCTATTACAAGGCGCTATGGAACCTGGACCTTTGGGTGGACTTCCTCGAGCCCTCAAACTTGGGCCAGCGCAATTACAAGGTGCTCATCGCGCCCTGGCACCTTATCGGGAAGAAAAGCACCTGCGCGCAATTGCGGCGGTTTGCAGAAGAGGGCAGTACGCTGATTGTCGAAACGGGCTTTGGTCTTTATGACGAGAACTTTTACTACAATCCCACCGTTCCGCCCTACGGACTGGACCAGGTGTTTGGGTATCGTGAAGGGGAAGCATTCTGGCTCAAGAATGAGAAAGCTCCAGCGGACGTTCCGGCTTCCGATCGGGTTTATTACCAGCCAGAAATTGCCTTCACCGCGCCCCTCGCGGTTCGCGTCCCCGGAAGGACTTACTTGACGCCGATTGAAGTCACTTCCGCAAAACCCATCGCCACGTTTGAAGGCATGACCGTGGCGGCGACGAGGAAAGTGGGAGAAGGGCAGGTCTATTATTTCGGCACCAACCTCGGCGCCAGCATCGCGGCGGGAAGCGACGCCGGAATCGAGTTACTGCGGGCCATCATCGCCAAGGTTGTGAAGCCTCCGGTCACGGGTGACAAAGTGCGCCCGCGACTGGTGGAGGGAGAGAAGCACAGCCTGCTGGTCATATTCAACGACACGCCCAAAGACCAGGCCGCCAGCATCAAACTTCCGCCACGCTACAAGAAGGCCACGGACCTTCATAGCAGAGTCAACAGGCCGATTGTCAGCAACACCGTACAGCTCACTGTGCCGTACCAGGATGCGGTAGTTCTGCGGCTCGAATAAGAGCAGTGACGAGTGATAAGTGACTCGCCGTGGCGGGACGAGCCGGAAGGCAGTTGTCATTCCCGCGAAAGCGGGAATCCATTCGGCACACCCAGTGGCAGCCTGGAACTGGTGCAAGAAAGAGCTTTGTCCATGGCATGGATCCCCGCTTTCGCGGGGATGACCACGGCGAAAGGATGTGAGGAAACATCAACCTGACCCACTACCCAATTGGAAGCCTGCTTGGAATCTCCTGTCACGCGGCGTTATGATTCAACCCAATGGTATCGAGCCTCGCCGTAAAAGAGCGCGCCATCGAGCTCGGCTTTGACCTGGCCGGGATCGCACCCATCGGGGTCTGGAAAGACCTCGAGTTTTCCCGCCAGTGGGTGGAGAAGGGCTTCAACGGCGAGATGCGATACCTTGAGAACCCTAAGCGCTTCGATCCGCACTTGGTCCTCCCTGCTGCCAAATCAGTTATCTGCGTCGGACTAGTCTATAACACGCCGCTTCCTTATTCAACGGAGGTTGGTGCGCCAACTGCCAGGAGTCAGGAGCCGCTAAGGAAAAATCAGAAGTCAGAAGTCAGAAGTCAGAATGAACAAGAAACAAGCCAGGAATCCGAAGACGGGAGTCAAAACTCCGCGGTGGGCTCTCCGTCTCCGGTGACTGGCAACAACGGACAACGGACTACTGACAACGGACGAGTCCGGAGTTTGAGTGTCCAGTTTCCAATTTCCAGTTTCCATTTTCCATTTTCTATTTTCCCGTTTCCAGTTTCTGCCGCCACCGCCCCTCGCGCCTGGGTTTCGCGCTACGCTTGGGGGCAGGATTACCACGAGATAATGCGGGCAAAGCTCGAACAGCTTCGCGCGGCTTTGGAAGAGCTGGCGCCAGGCGTCGAGACCCGGGGGTTTGTTGACACCGGCCCCGTTGTCGAACGAGCCTTCGCCCGCTTCTCGGGAATCGGCTGGATGGGAAAGAACACCTGCATCATCAATCAGGAGAAGGGCTCTTGGTTTTTCCTCGGGGTCATCCTGACCAGCCTTGAGCTTGCGCCGGACTTGCCCGCTCCCGACCGCTGCGGGTCATGCACGGCGTGCCTCGAGGCGTGCCCCACGGAGGCCTTGCTTGAACCCTACGTGATGGATGCGTCGCGGTGTATTTCTTACTTCACTATCGAAATCAAGGGAGCAATCCCGGAGCGGTTCCGGCCAAAGATCGGCACCAACGTCTTCGGGTGCGACATTTGTCAGGATGTGTGTCCCTGGAACGGGGAGACAAGTCGTCAGTTGTCAGTTGTCAGTTGTCAGTCGCAAAACTTCAGCCATCGGCCGTCAGCTATCAGCAATCAGCGCTCCGATGTCGGCAGTGGGGAATCAGTCTGCGGGGAGTCACAGACACCGAGCGAATATCTCGCCGCCCACCCCGCTATGACATGCTCCACACAATTCCACCCGCTGATCTTGAAAACGCCTCGCACCTCTCCGGATGCTACACGTGAGGAAACCAAGCCGACGACGGACAACGGACCACTGACAACGGATACTGCCAGCTCCTCTCTGTTCAACCCGCCGCTGGATGTGCTGGCCTCAATCAGTGAAGATGACTTCCGCCGAATCTTCGCCCATTCGCCCATCAAGCGTGCGAAGTACCGCGGCTGGCTGCGCAATCTCTGCGTGGCCATGGGGAATTCCGGCGATGAGAGGTTTGTACCCTGGCTCGAGCAGGCTGCCCAGCATTCTGACCCCATCGTCCGTGAACACGCCGCCTGGGCGCTCGACCGCCTGTGGAACAAGTAACACAGCACGGCCCTTGGCCGCAAGCAAAGGCAGCTTCTTCGCTACGCTGCGCTCCCGCCGCGGCGTGCGGGTCTCCGAAGGTCACTTACTCTTTCTGAGGAGGAGCAGTGTGATGCCGAGAATAATGCAATTGGCAAGACAGGCATTCACGGAAATCATGGCCTAGAGTTGCTCTCCCAAATCTCCCGCCCGTTCGTCGGCTGAATCGGACGGGCGTTGTCCGGATAGAATTTAGCGAAGGCGGCGACTTGCCTGGCTGAGACCTCGACAGGTGTCTTCAGCACATACCAGCTAACGCCCTCGCTGCAGGGCGGAGTGGTGAGCGATCCAGCGAATGAGTAGTAATTCTGGTTGGCCGGCAAAAGTTCGGCGATGTTGACCGTTACATTCGTCACTACCATTTCCTTGTCCGCTTCCTTTGGCAGGTTGTCCCAAAGTTTCTGGATGAACGGGCTTTCGTTGCCGCTCTTCAACAGGACGGCCACGACTGCGGCGTTGCCGGCGTCGTCTTTGTGGACCATGTGAACCACCATTTCAAAATGTTTCCCGCCGATTTCCTCTTCGCTGGGCCTGTGGAAATGGAACTGTACGAGCATGTACTGTTTTCCGCCGATCATGATGGTGCTTCCGGGACCATAATTGATCTGGATTGAGTGACCGTTGTTGACGATTCTCAAAGGAGTGGGTTTGTAATCAAATTGAATCGGCGGCAAATCCGCTTTTCGCGCCTTCTTGATATTGATCGGAGATTGGCGCTTGCCGTCCTTGCAAAGCGCGAAGTCGGGATCGAGATCGCCCCAATGTGCTGGGCTTCCGGGCCCCGAATAACTCCAGTGGTGGGCTGGTGCCGTGGCCGGTGTTTGGGCAAACGCCCGGTCGGCACAGGTTGACGTATTCACCAGGCCGAAACCAAGGAACAGAAGTACAAAGCGCAAGCAGCGTGTCATGGGCTCTCTCCTTTTCATTATGGGGCAATGGCTGGTCCTCCTGGAGACCCAAGAGACTCTGGACGTCGCGTGACGCATGGAGGACGCATTTGCACAGCATCATTCATATCGCAGTGCCACGATGGGGTCGAGACGGGAGGCTTTGACGGCGGGCCACAGGCCGAAGAAGAGGCCAATACTGACCGAGACAACCAAACCCGTGATCACCGACCAGGGGGGAACGGTAGAGGGCAGGGACGGAACGAAGTATCGGATAAGGAAACTCACGGTGTAGCCGACCAGGATTCCCAGCACCCCACCCAGCAGGGTAAGGGTCATAGCCTCCAGCAAGAATTGCCACGTGATATCGCTGCGCCGGGCCCCGATGGCCTTGCGTACCCCGATTTCGCGCGTCCGTTCCGTCACCGAAACCAGCATGATATTCATGACGCCGATGCCGCCCACCATCAAGCCGATGGAGGAGACGACGATGGTGACCAGGACGACCGTGCCCATCATGTCCCGAAATTGCTTGATGAACGTATCCGCGGTGGCGATGCCGAAGCTATCAGGGTCAGAGGGCTTGTCGTTCCTCAACCGCCTCAGCAAGCCTGTGATTTCGTCGATAGCCTGATTCACCTTCCCCGGATAGGCCAATGCGGTGATGACGTTCTCCTTGGCGTTTGGATATGTCTTCTTATAGGTAAAATAAGGGATGCAGATGACTTTGTCGTCTCCGTTGTCGCCCAAAAATGCCTTGCGCTTTTCGAGAGCGCCGATGACTTGGTAGGTATGGCCGTCCACATTGATCTCTTTCCCAATAGGGTCTTCGTTGAGGAAAAGCCTCTGGACGACATCGTCCCCGACCACGGCCACGTCCCGGCGGTGTAAATCGTCAATATCCGTGAACAGGCGGCCATCCTTCAAAACAGTGTTGGTAATTTGGAAGTCTTCAGCCGTATTACCCTGTAACTGGGCATCCACCATTTCCTGGCCCTTGTACTTTGCCGTCATGGCGGGCCCCCACAGAAAGATCTCCATCGCCACAGATTCCACCGCGGGGCAATGTTCCTTGATGGCCATGCCCTGTTCGTAGTTCAGCGGCTTGCGCATCCGCTCTTCACGAGTAAGATTGAAATGGATCCCGAACTGAAACTTGTAAATATACAGGGTCCGAGTACCGTAGCCCTGTGCCATTTCCACAAGCTGTTGGTCGAGTCCCTTGAAGATTGAAGCCACTCCGATCACCGTCGCGGTCCCAATCAGCACGCCCAAGATCGTCAGGAAAGCACGGAATTTGTGGGTCCGGAGTGTGTCCAGCGCCAGAAGAAGGTTTTCGCGAATAGGCTGTCGCCGCTGGGTCATGCCTAGGCCTCCGTACGCAGGGCTTCGATGGGTTCGAGGTTCGCGGCCTTGTTGGCAGGATAGATTCCGAAGAACAGTCCCACCGCCGTGGAGAGGAACAGTCCGACCAAAACTGCGCTCAAGGGCACCGAGGAGGTGAAAAAGACATCCACAATCTTACTGATAATGAGGGCCAGCAGGATGCCGATGGCTCCTCCTGCACCCGCCATCACTGCCGATTCGATCACGAACTGCATCAGAATATCTCGGTGCCGGGCTCCCAGGGATTTGCGGATGCCGATCTCGTGCGTGCGCTCCGTGACACTAGCCAGCATGATGTTCATAATCACGATACCGCCCACTACCATAAACACGGCAACGATTCCGATGGTCACAGCGAAGATTGAGCCGGTCAATTTATGCCACGAGTCCATCAGGGTTTCTGAAGCATTAATGCCAAAGGTATCGTCCTCGCTGTAGGCGGTGTGCCGCCGGGCACGCAAGAGAGCCCTGACCTCGTCCTCAAGCACTGACATCTGAAGGGAATTCGCTGCCTGGACGCTCACCGCCAGAGAGGGGCGAGATCGGAATGCCTTGCGGAAGGTCGTAAGTGGTATTTGAACGAAATTATCTTGGCTCTGCCCAAACATCGACCCGAGTTTCTGTGCGGTTCCGATGACCCGGAAAGGAATGCCGTTAACCTGAATCTCTTTGTCAATGGGATCGACATTCGGAAAGAACTCATTGACCAAATCCTGGCCCATGAAACACACCATCGACTCGTGAGTGTAGTCGGTATCGTTGAGGTAGCGCCCCAATTCGACCTTGGTTTGCCCAATGTCGATCATGTTGGGGGTCTCGCCGGAGATTTGGACCTCGTAAATGGTGCGTCCTTTGTAACGCGCCTGATTGTCGGAACTGTTAATCCAGGCTTCGGCGCCTATGTTCTTATAACCCTTCAGGTTGTCTCTCAGGAATTCGAAATCTTCAATACGAATGGCCTGGTTACGGCGCCGCGCCTTCAGCCACGCCTCGTATCCCTGGGCCCACTTGAACTGGTGGACGATGAAGACGTTGGCCCCCAGGTTGGCGACGCGATCGGCGATGTAGCGGTTCATGCCGTTGATGACTGACATCACGACAATCAGCGTGGTGGTGGCAATCACCACACCCAGCAGGGTGAGGAAGGAACGAAGCTTGTGCGTGCGCAACGCCTCCAGCGCAATCCAAAAGGCCTCGCGGGATGTGACCCAGACGCCGGTCCTCCGACCCACTCGGGGGCTCAGCTTGTGCAAAAGCGCTTGCGGTTGCCTGAGTACAGCCACGAGACCTCCTCCAGTTATCATTCGTACCGCAATGCCACGATGGGGTCGAGGCGGGAGGCTTTAATGGCGGGCCATAGGCCGAAGAAGAGGCCGATACTGACTGAGACAATAAAGCCCGCGATCGCCGACCAGAGGGGAACGGTGGAAGGCAGGGACGGAACGAGGGCTCGGATAAGGAAACTCAGGGTATAGCCAGCCAGGATTCCCATCACCCCACCTGCTCCCGTAAGGCTCATGGCCTCCAGCAGGAATTGCCAGGTGATATCGCTGCGGCGAGCGCCGATGGCTTTACGCACGCCGATCTCCCGCGTCCGTTCCGTCACCGAAACCAGCATGATATTCATCACGCCGATGCCGCCCACCATCAAGCCGATAGAGGAGATCACGATGGTCACGAGGACTACGGTTCCCATAATGTCGCGGAACTGCTGGATGATGGAGTCCGCGGAGGAAATGCCGAAGTTATTAGGGTCAGACCACTTCACGTTTCGCCGGCGGCGCAGCAAACCCGTCACCTCATCCTTGGCCTGATCGAGCTTGCCGGGATAAGCCATCGCCGTGATGTAGTTTTCCTTGGCGTCCGGATAGTATTTCCTGAATGTGAAATAGGGGACCAATACGATACGATCATTGCTATTCTCACCCAGGAATTGCTTGCGTTTGTTCAGCGTGCCGATAACCTCAAAATTGTGGCCATCGACGTTGATGCTCTTGCCGATGGGATCTTCGTTCGCGAACAAACGCTTGACGACGTCGGCCCCCAGCACGGCAACATCCCGGCGGTGGAGATCGTCAATGTCCGTGTAGAGGCGGCCGTCCTTCAGGTCGGCGTTTATAGTCTGGAATTGTTCGGGCGTTGGGCCTCGGAAATTGGCATCCACCATCTCCAGGCCCTTATACTTGGCAGTGACTGGGGGACCCCAGCGCAAAGCCTCTACCGCAACGGTTTCTATCGAAGGGCAGAACTCACGGATGGCCATGGCGTCTTCGTAACTCAGGGGCTTCCGCGTGGCCTCTTCGTGAGTCAGGCTGGTCTTGATCCCGGGATCGAACTTGTAGATGAACAGGGTGCGGGTCCCGAAACCTTCCATCATCTCCACCACCTGTTGGTCAAGGCCTTTGAAAATAGAAGCCACTCCGATGACCGTAGCCGTTCCGATCAGCACGCCCAGTATGGTCAGGAAAGCCCGGAACTTGTGAGTCCGAAGCGTGTCCAGCGCCAGGAGGAGGTTTTCGCGAACAGGTTGGCGTCGCTGGGTCATGCCTAGGCCTCCGTACGCAGGGCTTCAATGGGTTCGAGGTTCGCGGCCTTGCTGGCTGGATAGATGCCAAAGAAAAGCCCCACCCCCGTGGAGAGGAACAGTCCGACCAGCACCGCGCTCAAGGGGACGCTGGAGGTGAAGAAGATATTCACGATCTTGCTGATCATGAGGGAGAGCAAGACGCCGGTGGCGCCCCCCGTCAGCGCCATAAGGCTGGCCTCAATGATGAATTGCATCAGGATATCGCCCCGCCGGGCGCCCAGGGATTTCCGGATGCCGATCTCGTGCGTGCGCTCCGTCACACTGGCCAGCATGATGTTCATGATGACGATCCCGCCGACCACCATAAAAACGGCCACGATCCCCACGGTGACCGCGAAGATGGACGCCGTCAATTGATGCCATATAGCCATGATGGACTCCGAGGCGTTAATCCCGAAATTATCGTCCTCTTTGTACGGAATGTGGCGCCGGGCCCGCATCAACGCCCGGACCGCGTCCTCGAGGACCATCATCTGCTGAGCATCCCAGGCCTGCACACTCACGGCCAGCTCCGGGCGCGGCATAAAGACCTTGCGAAAGGTGGTGAGAGGAATTTGCACGAACTTGTCCTGGCTCTCGCCAAACGTCGTCCCGATGCGAGCCGCCACCCCGATCACCCGGAAAGGGATGCCACGTACGTTGATCTCCTTGTCGATGGGGTCGAGGCTGGGGAAAAACTCGTCCACGAGATCGTGGCCGATGAAACACACCATGGACTCGTGCGCGTAATCTGTGTCATTGATATAGCGCCCGGATTCCACCTTCGCCTGGCCGATATCAATCATGTTGGCGGTTTCAGCGGAGAGGTTCACCTCGTGCATGAGGCGCCCTTTGTACTTGACCTCGGCGTCCCCCCAAAGGTTGGCCTCCGCGCCAATATTCTTATAGCCCTTGATATTGTCGCGAAGGAATTCGAACTCTTCGATGCGGATGGCCTTGTTGCGATGCCGCGATTTCAGCCAAGCCTCGCCGCTCATTGCCCAATCCCACTGGTGGAGGATGAAGACATTGGCCCCCAGGTTAGCAATGTGGTCCTGGATGTAGAGGTTCATGCCATTGATGACGGACATCACGACGATCAGCGTGGTGGTGGCAATCACCACGCCCAGCAGGGTGAGGAAGGAACGAAGCTTGTGCGTGCGCAACGCCTCGAGCGCAATCCAAAAGGCCTCGCGGGAGGTGACCCAAACGCCAGTGCTCCGACGCACTGGGGGGCTCAGCTTGTGGAGAAGCGCTTGCGGTTGGCTGAGTACAGCCACGAGACCTCCTCCTGCCTGCTACCTTTGAGGCGCAATCTACTTGACCGTTTCGTCGCGTTCGATCTTTCCGTCGCGGACATGAATGATGCGATGAGCGTGCGCGGCGATATCGTGTTCGTGGGTCACCAGGACGATAGTGTTTCCGCTCTCGTAGAGTCGCTCGAACACGCCCATGATTTCCTCGCCGGTGGCCGAGTCCAGATTCCCGGTGGGTTCGTCGGCCAGGATGATGGAAGGGTAGTTCACCAGGGCGCGGGCAATCGCCACGCGCTGGCGCTGTCCCCCGGAAAGTTCGTTGGGCTTGTGGTGCATGCGTTCAATCAAGTCAACCTTACGCAGCGCCTCCTGGGCTTTTTCCAGACGCTCCTTGGCGGGGACTCCGCTGTAAACCAGAGGCAGTTCCACATTGTGCAAGGCGCTGGCCCGGGAAAGAAGGTTGAAGGTCTGAAAGACGAACCCGATTTCCTTGTTGCGGATGTAAGCCAGCTCGTCGTCGGAGAGTTCGCTGACCAGCCGGCCGTTCAACCAATATTTCCCGCTGGTGGGGGTATCCAGGCAGCCGATCAAGTTCATCAGAGTGGATTTGCCGGAGCCCGAGGGGCCCATGATTGCAACATACTCGCCGCGTTCGAGTTCAAACGTCACTCCACTGAGCGCGTGCACTGCAATGGCTTCGCCCATGTCGTAAGTTTTCCAGAGATCTTCCGTCCGGATCATTACCCCCACGGGTGGGGCCATGCTTACCTGAGTTGAAGACGACGCCACTTGTGTTCCCATCGCTATGCGTGTTTCCTTTCCACCCGCCTCCGGCCCGTCCAGCATGTCATTCCGATCCCGCAGTCGCGGGAGAGGAATCTCTCAGTTCCTTTGTTTCCAGAGCGAGATTCCTCTCCCGCGACTGCGGGATCGGAATGACAGCGGATCCTGCTAGGAAGTAGATCCAGCCGGCTTGAGGGCGCTATTGTCCACCTTCACCTTGGTGTGGTTCTTCAGCGTGCGGAGCACACTGAAAGGACCGGAAACAATCTCCTCATTGGGTTGGACGCCTTTGAGCACTTCCACATCTGATTGGCCCATGATGCCGGATTCGACGGGGACAAAGACCGCCCGACCGTCCTTAAGCTGGAAGGCTCCCTGCACTTCTTCCTTTCCTTTGTCTTTGGCCGCAGTGGTGGGCTGCGAGGTGGCGGCCTGCACCTTGCCTTTGGCCCCCTTGCTGCTCTCCTCTTCTTCCAATTGACGCCGCGTCCGGACAGTGAGTGCCTGGATGGGGATGGTCACAGCGTTCTGGCGCGTCGCGGTCGTGATCTTTGCCGTCGTGGAAAGCCCTGGGCGGAGACCCGGCGGGGGATCATCCAACGTCACGACCACCTTGAAGTCCTTGGCTTCTTCCGTCGTCGAGGTACTCGTTCCTGTGGTGGTCCCGGAGGTGCGTCCCACGGCGCTCTGGCCGATCTCTGTGACTTTGCCCTTGAATGTCTTGTTCGGGATGGCGTCAATCGTCACTTCCGCCGGTTGCCCGAGCTTCACGTTGACGATGTCGGTTTCATCCACCTTGACCTCAGCGGTAATCACCGCCAGATCGGAAATCTGATAGAGCAAGTTTCCGGCCGCGTTCTGGATTCCCGTGACGACGTTCTCGCCCACGTGTACCGGTAAGGACGTCACGATGCCATCGAGGGGGGAGACGTAAATGGTCTTGTCACGGGCATCCAAGACGCTAACCAGTTGCGCCTTGCTCTGGGCCACTCGCGCGCGCGCCATGTCACGCTGAAAAGTGGACTGCTGGAGTTGGGCTTTAGCCTGGGCCACCCGCGCCTGGGCGGCATCAACGTTGGCCTGCGCCACCTTGACGTTGTTCAGCCGGGTGTCGAATTCATTTTGGGCAATCAGCTTATCGCGTAGCAAATCCTCCCCCCGTTTGAACTCCTGCTGGGCGCGGACAAGATTGGCCTGAGCCGTCTGCAGGTCGGCCTGAGAAGTTTTCAAATTTGCTGCCGCCGACTGGACAGCAGCCTCTGACCCTTCCACATCTGACTTGGCGGTGTTGAGGGCGGCCTGTTGCGCATCAACGCTGGCATTCGCCTGGACCGCCTCCGTCTTCAAGAGGAGTTGGCCTTTCTTGACTGTGTCGCCTTCCTTCACGAAAATACCGGTTATCATGCCGAAGGAGTTTGCATTCACGTTGGCGAGGTTGGCCGTGGGCGGTTTAATCTCTCCCGAGGCCGTCACGATGGCCGCCAAATCCTGCCGCGTGACCTTGAGGGTCTGAACGGTGACGACACCGCCCTTGCTCCAGATAATCCCGCCTGCCACAAGCCCCACCAGAGCTAGCGCTCCCACAATCACCAGGATCATCTTCTTTCTTGACTTCTTGCCCTTCCCATTGCGAGGCCGGGAAGGAGCCCCGCTGGTTTCGTTTGCACCTTCAGGAGAAGTGGTTCGTCCGAGTTCCAGTCCAGTTACTTGGGCCACAGTTGTTTCATCCTTTTCTTCGATTGTACGTGCCGACATCAAACTCCCCCTCGTCTTGCTGGGCTACCAGGCGCCTACGAAGCCGCGGTCGCTTCGGATCGACACCCCATCCCATCGCCACGATGGCAGCTTCTAACCACACTACGCTTTTCAGACCCAAAAAGTTTCCCACAAAAGATTGCCCGCTCCTACCGGTCGAACTCGAGGTTTATCCGCAAGGCTGGCGGGCCTCGCTCGCGTGTGTCCTACCAAGCGATAACAAGGAAGATTGAGTGACATCACCTTTCGTGCTCATTGCCTTGGGAGATTCTCCAGGGCGTTCCCATCTATTCTAACTCTACCCGGCGGCATAGAAAAGCCGAATTTGGCCGAATTTGGCAGTCACAATCCGAGGCGTTACTGGCGAACCTACCTGCTTTATTCGACTCTGTTTTTTATCACTTAACGCGTACAATGGCACGCCCCGTCATTTGCAGCGTCGGAGGGCAGGGTTCTGTCCGGGTTCTTTTTCCAGGGTACTGGAAAGGACCTCGGTTGTATCCCTCCTTGCGCGGTCGAAGGGGAGTCCAGCCGAGTCCCCCTCTCCTATTAGACGTTCCTGCGACGGAGATGTCAGCTCGTTTTCGATGGGCTGACCTTCCTTCCTGGTCAAGCCACCCTTCATGCTTGGGCGGCATCAATATTCATGTCAGTCAACAAGGGGTGCGACTATTTCGTCAGGGGAGGATGTCCTTGACTTTTCAAGTCCCAAAAAATACAATCGGCACTGACCGAGGTTGAGGAAGGAGAGCCGTTGGTGTTTAATCGGATTGAATTTATCAGCCAGCGGGGGTGGTGTGTTTGGCTTTGGGTGCTGTTCTCGGGATTCACGGCATTGGGGTTGGCTCTTCCCGTCTTAAATGCGGTACCTCAAGAAAGCGAGAAGCTAAGCAAGGCGGAAAGGCGCCGCCAGAAGGCAATCCAGAAAGAAATGGAGAGCCCTTATAAGAAATGGCTCAGTGAAGAAGTTCCTTACATTATTACCGGTGAGGAAAGAGCGGCTTTCAAGAAGCTCACTACAGACGATGAAAGGGAACAATTCATCGAGCAGTTCTGGGAACGGCGCAATCCGAATCCTGGAAGTCCCGAGAATGAGTTCAAAGAGGAATACTACCGGCGCATTGCCTACGCAAACGAGCACTATGCCTCGGGTATCCAGGGTTGGAGAACCGACCGCGGGCGAATCTATATCATGTACGGCCCGGCGGACGAGGTAGAATCTCACCCCAGCGGCGGCAGCTACGTTCGACCTACGGAAGAGGGTGGCGGAGAGACCGCCACTTACCCCTTCGAGCAATGGCGGTATCGTTATATTGACGGCATCGGGACCAACATAATTTTGGAATTCGTCGATCCGACAATGAGCGGAGAATATCACCTCACCATGGATCCAGGCGAGAAGGATGCTTTGCTCCACGTCCCGAACGCCGGATTAACTGACATGGAATCCATGGGCATGGCCAGCAAGGCAGACCGCTTTAGCCGTACCGACGGTATGACGATTGGCCAGTCCATGACTGGAACACCCGAGAGCATGAATGAATTCACCCGCCTTGATCTGTACGCGAAGATCTGGAAACCGCCTGAGGTCAAGTTTAAAGATCTGAAAGCTGTCGTTACGTCTAAGATTTCCGCGCAGCTTTTGCCGTTCGACGTTCGTACAGACTTTCTCCGCGTGACAGATGAGACCGTGCTCACTCCCATTACCCTTCAAGTAGCTTACCGAGACCTGCAATTTCAGAACAAGGACGGGGTGATGCATGGCGTCATGGATATCTATGGTGAGGTGACCAGCCTGGGTGGCAGGAATGTCAATACATTTGAAAAGAGCCTGGTCTTGGACGTTCCAGAGCATGAGTTTCAGCGTTTTTTGGAACGCAAGGCAGTATATCAAGAAGCCATCCCATTGCGCCCGGGTCGCTACAAGCTGAGCTTGGTGATGAAAGACAACCTCAGCGGCCACGTGGGATCGATGGAAATCGGCCTGGTGGTCCCGCGGTTTGACGAAAATAAACTATCGAACAGTTCATTGATTCTCGCGGACCTCATTCAGCCTCTGCCTACGAATCAAGTTGGCACGGGCCCGTTCGTAATTGGGGGGACGAAGGTTCGCCCCAGCGTCAACCAAACCTTTACGCGCGACCAGAAGCTTGGCATCTATATGCAGGTTTATAACCTGGGTCTGGACGTGAAGACGCACAAGCCATCGTTGGATGTAGAATACGAACTACTCAAGGATGGAAAATCCCTTCTGGCGCAATCAGAGGACGCAGCCAAACTGAAGGACGCCACGCAGCAGTTTACCCTGGAAAAGCAAATGCCATTGAGTGTGCTTCAACCTGGCAAATACACGGTGCAGATAAAGGTCACGGACAAAATAAATAAACAAACCCTTTTACCTTCGACCACTTTTGAGGTACAGTGAGCACGGCCTGTTATTTTGCCGGGCAGGTGTTGGGCGGTTTCGGGAGACCTAGGCGATTCACATGAAAGCTCCAAAATCTGGAATCAGGCTTTCAGCCATTCTTCTGGCGGGGAGCCTTGTTTCCCCTTTGCTTAGTCCGGTCCGGGCCCTCGCATCGGAATATGGGCGTCTTTCGGGCATCGTCTCGGACAATCATGGCAATCCTTTGATGGGTGCCACGGTTCTGATCATTGGGCCGTTGTTGATTCCCACCGCCAGCGCCGGGGAACAGGTGGAGCGCGTCATTACCGACGCCAAAGGCAAGTTCGCAGTTGGGCACCTCATTCCGGGCTGGTACTCCCTTCAGATTATTTCCCCAACGCGGTTACCCGCTCATCGGAACGGGATTAAGGTGGAAGCCGGGCAGACGTCCACATTGAAATTTGTTTTAGGTGACGTCTTCGCCCCTTTGCGTTTTCAGATTCCCGATACTGGCGCAACCTCTTTGGGTGACGATTGGAAGTGGGTGCTGAGGACTTCCGTAGCCACTCGGCCTATCCTCAGATACCGGCAGGAAGTTGCAGGGACCACCCCGAATGCTGTAAAGCCTCCTCTGCCCGCCAGCCAGCACCTTGTTGGCATGGTGCCGGGTTCTTCTTGCCGGGATCCACTGGCCAGGGACCCAGGCATGGGAAGTGTTTTGGCTTACCTTCGCTCGCTGTCCCTGGACTCCGATCTTCTGGTGGTGGGTTCAGTCGCGGCCAACGGAACCCTGACATCTTCAGTGGGGACGGAGTATCGAAAGGGCTTGATCAAGGGTGACTCTGAGGAAATCTCTCTGGTCGTGCACCGATTGGGTTACGCAGGTGGCGTGACTGCTCCGGGTGGCGGCGGACGGCTTTCCGATTCCTATGCGCGGGGATTAGTAGCAAGCTACACCCAAACCCGGCACATTTATCCTCATCTGACATTGACGGCAGGCGTGGATATTGATTACCTAAATGCGCTTCGGGATGTGATGACTACCCGACCGCGAATGAAGTTGGCTTATCACCTTTCCCGTGACACCGACGTGGCCCTGCAGGTTGGGAGGGGACCATCTGACGGTTCAGGCACTTTGCTGGAACGTGTCAGTAGGCTTGATTCTTTCCCCCTGCTGACGCTGCGAGGCTATCGGCCTGAGCTTGAGCAAGGCGACCATTCCGAGATCTCCTTGAACCGCCGTCTGAGTGGTTCGGCGCGGATCGAACTCGCCGCTTACCACGATGGGGTCAAGAACGCAACTGTTTGGGGATCGGCTCATCCAGCCGCAGTAAGCTGGCTTGCCGGTAATTACATGCTGAACCCTGCCGGGGATGGGATTTTCGTGAATATGGGTGACTACCACTCTTCCGGATATCGGGTGGCCTATACGCAACGCCTGGGAAATCGCGTCGAAACTCTTGTCGCATACATGGTGGGCGATTCCCTTTATGCGCGCGGTGTTGTCAACCATGCCCCGGAGGGGGATCTACAAGGTGTGCTCAAGCCCGTTCGCAGTGCTTCCTTGGCCGGACGAGTTTCGGCTCGAATTCCCGTCACTCGGACTCAACTGACGAGTTCCTACGAATGGGTTCAGCGTGGACGTGTAACCATGCTGGATCCTTACGGCCAAGCCGATTTGCAACTGCAACCATTTTTGGATGTCCAGATCCGCCAACCCCTTCCTAACCTTGCTTTCCTTCCCGCCCACATCGAAGCTGTCGCGGATTTCCGGAATTTATTAGCCCAAGGCTACTCACCCTTGACCCAATCCGGCGAAATGACTCTGCTGCTGAGTTCAGCTTATAAGTCTGTCCGCGGGGGCTTTTCCGTAGAATTCTAACTTCTGGCGAATAGTTAGTGGGCCAAGAGTCTCTGCTTTGAAACCGATTCGTCATGGCGGTCTTCAGAGATCCCATTGTTTTCGTACCTGTAGGTTTCCAAGGAATGGGAGCGGAGCTACGGAAAAGCGTAGACCATATCCAGAATTCTGTAGCAGGCGTTGCTTCTATTCTGTTGATGTTATATCTACTTGAAAATAGGCACTTTATTTGTGTCGTTAAAATCCGACTACTGGAATCTAACTTGCTTGGGGTTTGAAGTGGTAGTCTAAACGGCAGCGGGCAGGTGTTTGCGTTCAGATGACAAAAGCTCCACCTTACCGGTTTACGTCCGTTTCGCTGGCTATCCTTAGCCTGACGCTTATCGTGTTCGCCGTTGTCAATCTCCAGCAGCGGGTCCGCTATCGGCTGCCGGACGATGGGGTATCCTGGGTTGACTCCAAGAGGGGAGTGGAGGCATGGATTGTCACCCCCGATGGTCCAGGTGACCGGGCGGGGATCCGGGAGGGCGATCTCTTAGAGTCAATCGACAGAAAACCGATTCACGCGGCGGGTGACGCCGGCCGCGAGATCTTCCGCGACGACATATGGTCTCAGGCAAGCTATACCCTAGTGCGGAATGGCGAAAAGTTCCAAACTTCGCTGGTTCTTGTTCCCCAAAAAGCGGCCGCGACGGTGCGATATTATCTCAGCCTAGTGGGCCTGATATACCTGGTTATCGGGACTTTTATACTATTGCGACGCTGGACGGCTCCTAAATCACTGCATTTCTACATCTTTTGCTTGGCGTCTTTTATCCTCTACACGTTCTCCTATACCGGGAAGCTCAACCTGTTCGATTGGACGGTGTATTGGCTGGAAGTTCTTGCCTTGCTTCTTCAGCCCGCGCTCTTCCTGCATTTCTGCCTTGGTTTTCCCGAGCAAAAGACTTTCCTGCGCGGTCGGCGTTATGTGATCCCCGCCCTTTATGTGCCAGCGGCAGCCTTGGCGGCTGTTCATGTTCTTGTGGCCACAGAGCTCATGGTTCTCCCCATGCCCTTACTCCAAGTGCGTTGGCTTCTTGACCGCGTAGAGTTCGTGTATCTAGCCGTCTACTTCTTGGTGGGGGCAGTGGTGCTCCAACATGCCTATGCGCGGGCGCAGGTGCCTCTGCTGAAGCAGCAGTTGAAATGGGTGACGCGAGGGACCTGGCTTGCTATCGCACCCTTTGCGGCCTTCTATGCGATTCCCTATTTCCTCGGGTTTATTCCCAACGCCTGGATGAACCTTTCTGCACTTTCACTTGTCTTTCTCCCCGTCACTTTTGGTTACGCTATCGTGCGTTACCGCCTGATGGACGTGGATGTCATTTTCCGCAGGGGGATCGCTTACACGTTGGCCACGGCCGCCATTGTGGCGCTCTATTTCAGTGTGATCGGGTTATTTGCGGATCTCTTCCGATCCAGGATCCCGATAACCAGCCGGAGTGGGTGGGTTTTGGCCGTCGTCGTCACCGCCTTGGTTTTCCAGCCCATGGTGAATTGGATCCAGGTGCGGCTGGATAGGTTCTTTAACCGCGAGCGTTATGACTATCGTCGCACCCTGCTGGAGTTTGCGCGCGAACTGAGCTCCGAGTTGCATGTTGATCGCCTCCTCGAACAGGTCACTGTAAAGCTGACTGAAACCCTTGGGGTCGATCGCCTAGCGGTTTTTTGGGCGACGGATTTGGACCAATTCCGCCTGGTCAAGTCGCGCGGCGTGAGCTACTCCGAGGGACTGGATACAAGTTTCCTTGACCCCGCGCGCAGCCAACAGGGCAAGGAGTATCTGTTTTTTGACAGTGTCAGGCGCCCGTTTGGCTTCGCGCCCTCGGCGCAGAAAACTATTGAGCAGTTGGACCTGCACTATTACTTGCCCTTTAAGGTGAAAGAGCGCACCTTGGGTTACCTCGGCCTGGGGAAAACGCGCGATGGGGACTTCCTCTCGAGCGAGGATATTGACCTTCTGCAGACCCTCACCGGGTACGTCTCCGTGGCGCTTGAGAATGCCCAGCTTTACGAATCGCTCGAGAAGAAAGCTCTTGAATACCAGGCACTGACGGATTTCAGCGAGAACATCATTGAATCGATTAACGCCGGCGTTCTCGCCTGCGACCTGGAAGGGAAAGTAGGGTCATGGAATTCCGCCATGGAGAAGCTTTACGGCCTGGTGCGAAATGATGCCGTGGGGAAATCGCTGCATGCCATTTTCCCACCCGAACTGTTGGCGGAATTGCCTGGAGCCTCGGATGCGCAGAGCGTCCTGAGTCTGTACAAGTTTCGCTTACATACTCCGGGCGGTCAGACCCTGATTGTGAACCTTTCGGCGGTCCCACTGGTAGGGAAAGATGGTCACGTACTCGGCAGGCTGCTGATTTTCAACGACTTGACCGACCGCGTGAACCTCGAGGACCAGTTGATTCAGGCGGAGAAACTCTCCTCCATCGGCTTGCTGGCGGCAGGCGTCGCTCACGAAGTGAACACGCCTTTGGCGGTTATCACTTCCCAGGCCCAAATGCTGATGAGGCAGTTGTCGGCGGATGATTCTCTCTCCCGCACCCTCGACAAGATCATCAAGCAGGCGTTTCGCGCCTCCGAGATTGTCAACAACTTACTGAAGTTCTCGCGTGTCAGCGGCAGTGAGTATTCCGATCTGGATTTAAACAAGCTGGTCCGCGAGACCGTGTCGCTCGTTGAGCCGATGCTGCGCGCCTCCAAGATTTCCGTGAATGCGCAATTGTGTTCCTCATTGCCCTTGGTTTACGCCAACCCCGGAAAACTCCAGCAGGTTTTCATGAATCTCATCATGAACGCGCGCGACGCGATGCCGCGTGGCGGCGAGCTGACCATCGCTACCCAATGCGAAGACTCCTCCGTTTGCGTCGAGGTTTCGGATAACGGGGTGGGAATTTCCCCTGAGCATCTCAGCAAGATTTTTGATCCCTTCTTCACTACCAAGTCGACGAGCCGCGGAACGGGTTTGGGCCTCGCGGTTACGTATGGAATCATTCGCGAGCATCTGGGGAAGATCGAGGTGCAGAGCGCGGTGGGACGCGGCACCTCGTTCCATGTGGAGTTGCCGGTTGCGAGGAAAGCAGTAAATGTCGCCTAAGGGCTGTATTCTCATCATTGATGACGAACAGGAAATCCGGGAGAGCCTGGAGCAATTGCTCAGGCTGGAGGGTTATCAGGCGGACTCCGCCTCGACCGGCGAAGAGGGTCTGAAGAGAATTGAAGGCGGAGTGTTCGACTTGGTTCTTCTGGATATTAACCTTCCTGACCGTAACGGCCTGGATTTGCTGAAATCTATAAAACATGACTCGCCGGAAGTCAGCGTTATCATGATTACCGCGTACGACTCCAGCCAGATGGCCTTCCAGGCCTCCAAGCAGGGCGCGGAGAGTTACGTCACCAAGCCTTGGGACAACGACAAACTGCTGCTCGAAGTCCGGAACCTCCTTGACAAATCGCGCCTTCAAGCGGAGAACCTCCAGCTTCGCCGGGCGCTGAAACGCTTCGCGCTTCCCAACATCGTGGGCAGAGGCGACAAGATGCAGAAGGTGATGGACCTCATCACCCAAGTAGCCATCAGCCGCGCCACAGTCCTGATTAGCGGCGAGAGCGGAACCGGTAAAGAGCTTGTCGCCAAGACCATCCATGCCATGAGCCCGCGCGCCGACCGGGCTTTTGTTCCTGTCAACACCGGCTCAATGCCTGTGGACCTCTTGGAGAGTACGCTGTTTGGCCATGTGAAGGGGGCCTTTACTTCTGCCATCGCCACCAAACGCGGATTGTTTGAACTGGCGGATCAGGGGACTATCTTCTTCGATGAAATCGGCACGGTGGGGGTTGAGACCCAGGCAAAACTGCTGCGGGTGATCCAGGAGCGCGAGTTCATGCGCCTGGGCGGGACGGAAACCATCAAGGTGGATGTGCGCATCCTCGCCGCCACCAACGCAGATTTGCGAAAGTTGGTCCTTGCGGGGCACTTCAGGGATGACCTCTATTACCGTTTGAACGTTATCAGTATTTGTCTTCCCCCCTTGCGGGAGCGCAAAGAAGATATTCCTCACCTCGTGGAGCACTTTTTGAGGAAGTTTGGCGAGGAGAATGGTCGTATCGGCCTCCAGTTCTCAGTGGAGGCAATGAAACCCTTAATGGACTACGACTGGCCGGGTAACGTGCGCGAACTGGAAAACGCCGTGGAGCGAGCTGTGGTCCTCGCCTCCGGGCCCACACTGGGGCTTGATCTCTTGCCTGAACAACTGTTTCAAGACGGCTCGCACGGGGCCCAGGGCTTCGGCTCCCAGGACTTTACAGGCCGGTCGCTTTTTGAAATCATGGAAGCTTGCGAGCGCAGGGTCATTCTCGATATGCTGGGTCGTACCAACTGGAGCCAGACCGATGCCGCCGAGCGCTTCAAGATCCCCCTTTCCACCCTCAATCAAAAGATAAAACGACTCCAGATCGACGTTAAGCACCGCAGGGAATCATAATCGCTGCCTCAGAGGACAGGCGGTAGCAGGAGTCAGAACTCCGAAGGGTAAAGGCTAAAGGCTAAAGGGTAAAAGGTGACAGTTGGTTTTAGTCTTTACCTTTATCCTTTACCCTTTACACTTTACACTTCATTCTGACTCCTGACCTAGGGCCTAGGCAAAGCGTTCAAGTTTCGGAAGTGCTCAGTGGACAGGAACAGGCCGATCATCATGCTGGCGTTATATCCCACATGAAGAAAGACGCTGGGCGCCAATGAACCGCTCATGCCGCGCACCAGCGAAAACACCAGCCCTACGAGGAAAATCAGAAACATGTGGTTCCAGGCGCCCCAGTACTCAGGCACGTGCAATCCCCCGAATAGGATGGCGGTAATCAGAATGGCGAAGCGGAGGCCGACCTGCGACTCGAAGATTGCAAAGAGGATGCCGCGGAAAATCATCTCCTCCACGAACGGGGCGACCAGAATGGCGAATGCTCCTATGGCATAAGCGGCAGCCCTTGAGTTGAACAGGCTTTCGAGGGGGAATTGAGTTGCGTCCGGTAGAACCGGTGGAAGTAAGGCAATGGCAAACGTCATGAGTGTTCCGCCGGCAAGGCAACCGAGCGCTCGCCACATTGTGATCCGCCGCCAGCGAAGCGTTGGCCAGAACGGTTGCCGGTGGTCCACGGCCACGAGGAAAAAAATGAACGCGAGCATCAACCCGTAGAAGACCGTTTGCAGTGCCAACAAGAAAAAAGGATCGGTCGAGAGTTGCTGTTTCGCCAAACGCCAGTGCATGGTTGGCTGAAGCAGCGCATATCCCAGGGAAACGAGAATATTGGCGGCAAACAGCCCCATAGGCACAAAAGCGATGAAGAGGAAAAAATCGCGCAGCCCCCAGGGCCTGGGCAGGGATTCCCGTGCCTCCGTGGGTGTGCTCTCCAGGGGTGGCTGCACATCCTGAGGGGGTGTCTGCTGCTGGGTTTCGTCTGTCAAGGCTTACTCTCCCGCCAATCTGCGAGTCGCGTGTTGGCCCGAGCGTCTAACAAAATCTGACTGGTCGTGTAACCGGTCATCTGTTATCCTAAGAGAGCCATGAAAATCAAGGAAAAGACATTCACAGCAACCGAGTTCAAGGCAAAGTGCTTGCGCATTCTGGACGACCTCGAGCCACAAGGCATTATCATTCTGAAATGGGGTCGCCCCGTTGCCAAGGTCATTCCCATTTCCAATCGGCAAAATGAGAAACTCATTGGGTCGATGAAGGGAAAGATTGTCATTACAGGCGACATCTTTTCAACCGGCGTAAAGTGGAATGCTCAATCTTGACACCCACATTCTAATCTCGATCCTTAACGACGACCTCACTCCCCGCGAACATGAGCTGGTGGTGAAAAACGAACTAGCAATCTCCGGCGTAGTACTTTGGGAGCTTGCCAAGCTGGTCCAAATCGGCCGCCTGCGCATGGATTTCGACAGCACCGAGTTCCGCCAGTGCCTTCGCCAAGTTACTATTCTTCCTATCACTCTCGAAATCGCGCGCACGAGCACTCGACTGGATTTCTCTTCCGATCCTGCCGACGAAATCATCGCTGCTACAAGTATCGTCGAAGACGTCCCACTTCTGACCCGCGACCGGAAAATCCTCAAATCCCGAATCGTCCCCTTCGCAAAGTAGGGAAGAGCAGGAGTCAGAAGACAGAAAGCCTGCCTCGTAGATTGAAGAAGAACTCCAGTCCCAGGCCCCGTGGTTTCAGAAGCTGGAGACTGGCGGCCGAACCCCTTTCTTCTGACTCCTTCAATCCGAATGACATACCTCCCCGCTTCATGCGCATCCCACTAAAGTCTTTAGCTCGTCACTCGTCACTTGTCACTAGTCACTAGCCACTAGTCACTGCCTTTTGAGCGCCGCCGCCAACAAGGGGACCATCAACTCGTGGTGCCCGGTGAGCATATACCCGTGGCTGCGATCCCGGCCCTTTCCCGGCCCCACCGTCGGCCGCAAGACCACATTTTCCACGGGGCGGTAATGCTGGATGAAATCCATGTTCACGGTTGTGATGCCGCGCGGGGCACGACCGAGGTTGGCCACGAGACTCAGGCATTTCAAGAAGACTTCCGGCAGCACAACGGCCGAGCCGACGTTCAGGTAAACGCCCCCACCCTCCAGGCCTTTGACCAATGAGGCAAGCAGAAGGAAATCGCGGTGCGAGGCGGCCCCGAGCGCGCGCGGAACGATGGCCGGATGATTATGGATAATGTCCGTTCCGATGGCCTCGTGCACCGTCACCGGAATCCGCCAGCGGTAGGCCTGCGCCAACAGGCTGAAGCGCCGGAAACGCGCCTGGCGACTTCCGGCTAGGAAGCGGCCGACAGCCTCTCCGATGCCCAACTCTTCCCGGTCGCCCTGCGCGATGGTTTCATTAATAATCCGCCCGGTTTCCTCAGCCATGCCAAACTCCCCGCGACCTAGGACTGCTGGGACGTCTTCGGAAGTTGCACCCACCAGGGCTATCTCGAAGTCATGGATCATCGCCGCGCCGTTCATCGCCACCGCGGTGAGGTAGCCGCGCTGCATCAGGTCGATCAGCACCGGCCCGAGTCCACACTTAATGACGTGCCCGCCAATCCCCCAGATGATCGGCTTGCGCTTAGCCCGCGCCTTTTCAATTGCACTTACCACAGCGCGAAAGCTCTCCCCGGCCAGTATTTGGGGCAGGGAATTGAGCCACTCGCGAACGCCGGCGCCGGGCCTCGCGACCTTCGCGAAGTCTCGAACCGTAACCTTGCTTGGCCGCGAGGCGAGCGGATAGGTGCTGACGTTATCGAGTTTGAGGGGTTGAGCGCGGTATATGCTCATGTTGACCGGGTCTTCTCTCGAAAAAGCAGTCTCACGCAAAGTCTGCATGGATCGTCATCGTTTCGGATGCCGCGTCACGAGCAGAAAGCTCGCATGGAAACAACCGTGGGCTTGAATTTCGCGATCAGAGTGCTGTCCGACGTGACCAGAGGCACGCCCAAGTCGTGCGCCAGGGCCACAAACTCACAAATGAGGTTGGTATCGGCGACGATCATGGGCGTCCTTGGTTCCTGGCGGCCCGAAGCTCCTTCTCGGTGAGAAACACGTGGGGCATGCGTTCGCGCAGAGAGAGCGCGCGCGCCAGAAAATCATGCGGGTCCACTCGATTGCCGACCAGCACCTTTTCGAGGCAGGAAATTGCCCCCCCATTGATGCTGCGGCGATGTTGCGCCGCGCTTTCCTTCAGCCGCGTGCACAGCTTTTCGGGGATATTCTTGATCGTCAGCGTTGCCATCGTCGGCTCTCAGGCTTCCAGAATGGAACCATTCGCGAACTAATCAACCGACAACTACAACTTCGGCGCCCCTGGGACGAGCTGACTCTGCGTTGGGTGGACGAGGCCCGCCGATTCCAACTTCTGCATGAGGGCTCTCATTCTGCCAGCGTATTGTCCGTTGGGAGCAATCTGGAGATAGGCGCCCATCTCAGCGTAAGCCTTATCGTAGGAATTCTCCCTCAGGTAGACGTCAGCGAGTTTCTCGTGCACAGCGGCAGAGTCATCGGGGCTGAACGACAATGCCCGCAGGAGTTCCTGCTCGGCCAGCGGGTAGTTCTTAAGGCCTTCATCGGCCTGCCCGAGGTGATAGTACAACTGCCAGGAACTGGGCGCTCGGCGTACTCCTTCCGCCAGGACTTTACGGCTCTCGACGTAGCGGTGCTCGGCGTTAAAGAGCCGCCCAAGCTCGAGGTAAGGCTCCACGAAGTCGGAATCGCACTCGATCGCCTTCTTGAGCGGCGCCTCGGCACGCGGCGAGTCGCGTTCTCTCATCAGCGTCAAGGCAAGATGCACCTGAGCCCGTGCATAACAGGGGTAGATCTTGACGGCCTTCTCGAAATGGGCGTGCGCCTCACTCAGCCTCCGCTCCTGGGAGGCCCGATCGCCCCTTTCCAACTCTTTGCGGGCCTTCTTCGGCGCGGTGGCGTCGGTGCGGGCCGACGAACTCGTCCCGGCTATTCCCTCGGCCTTATTGGGCTTCAAAGTGATAATGACGGTATTCATGCCTCCGGAGCTCGTTAGGTCCAGCCGCTGAACGTAAGTCTCATAGCCGTCGGCGGTCACGATGAGAGTATAGGCGAGTTTGCCGAGACCTGTGAAACAGAATTGCCCGTTCGTGCTGACATCTTCTTCTTCGACGACCCGGCCCTGCTGATCTTCCAGGCGCACGGTCGCGCCTGGAAGATGCTTGTTTCCCTCTTCCACGCGAACCGTGCCCTGGATTTGCACCTCGAAACCCTGGATCTCTAATCTGTGTCTTTGCTGCGCGGAGGCGGACAAGGCCAGCCCGAGCGTCAGACACACGAGCAACAGGGGCTTACCTGCTCCGCCCGAGAGCCCGCAGTTCATGGACCTCTCCGCCCAGCCAAGCCCGCGCTGCATACAAGCGCATCCCCCGGCAGCACCTATCCCAGGATTTCCATTTTGGCATCCTGGGCAGGGGTGGCATACACCGGAATTTCCGTTTTCAATCCCGCTTTCTGGCCCAATTCTACGCCAAGCCGCCCCGTCCAATCAAGCTCCAATCCCCATGGCCTCTTCTGAGGCCGCCAGGCGCGTAGACAGAATCGTCCTTCACAAAGGTAGGGCCTCTTGAAGTACACGTCTTCAGGAATCTGCTACCTCCGGCCATTCTTGAGCACCGCCGCCAGCGCCTGCCCCGTAAAGGATTTCTTCATGCGCGCCACTTCTTCCGGTGTGCCCTGGGCGACGATTCTGCCTCCCTCGTCACCGCCCTCCGGTCCCAGGTCGATGACCCAATCCGCTTGTTTCACAACGTCCAGATGATGCTCGATGATAATGACGGTGTTGCCAAGGTCTGTCAGGCGACTGAGCACCTCGAGGAGTTGTTTCACGTCGTCGAAATGCAGGCCGGTGGTAGGCTCGTCAAGAATGTACAGGGTGCGGCCGGTCTGGCGGCGGCTCAACTCGCGTCCCAGTTTGATGCGTTGGGCTTCGCCACCTGAAAGCGTGGTGGCGGGCTGGCCCAGGTGGACATAACCAAGTCCGACGTCCAGCAAGGTCTGGAGTCGCTGCTTGATTTGCGGAATGTTCTCAAGAATGGGCAGGGCATCCCGAACCGTGGTTTCAAGCAAGTCGGCGATGGATTGACCCTTGTATTTCACCGCCAGGGTTTCGGAGTTGTAGCGGCGGCCCCGGCAGACCTCGCAGGTCACGAAGACATCCGGCAGGAAATTCATCTCAATGCGGCGCAAGCCTTCACCCTGGCAGGCCTCGCAGCGGCCGCCTTTGACGTTGAAGCTGAACCGGCCGGCGCGATAGCCACGCTCGCGCGATTCGGGCAACATCGCAAAGAGCTCCCGGATGGGCGTAAACACGCCTGTATAAGTAGCCGGGTTGGAGCGCGGTGTGCGCCCGATCGGAGACTGGTCAATCACGATGACTTTATCAAGGTGCTCCAATCCCAGGATGGCCTTGTGCGCTCCCGGCTCCGCGATGGCCCGGTAGAGCTTCTTGGCAATGGCGTGATAGAGAATGTCGTTCACCAGGGTTGACTTGCCCGAGCCCGAAACGCCCGTCACCACGCTGAGCAAGCCCAGCGGAAACTGCACATCGATATTTTTCAAATTGTTAGCGCGCGCGCCCAGGACTGAAAGGCATTTGCCGTTCGGCGAGCGTCGCTTAGCAGGGACGGGGATGCGCAGCTTGCCCGAAAGATATTGCCCGGTAAGAGAATTCTCTGTGGCAGCGATCTGGCCGGGGGGCCCGGCAGCCACCAGAAAACCACCCTGCTTGCCGGCCCCTGGCCCGAGATCAACCACGTAATCAGCCCGGCGTATTGTTTCCTCGTCATGCTCGACCACCAGCACGGTATTTTGCAGGTCACGCAATCGTTCCAGGGTTTGGAGCAGTCGCTGGTTGTCGCGAGGGTGCAGGCCAATGCTCGGTTCGTCGAGGACATAGAGCACGCCGCGCAACTTCGATCCGATTTGGGTGGCCAGCCGGATGCGTTGGCTCTCGCCGCTGGAGAGCGTGGCTGCTGACCGGTCAAGGCTCAGGTAACCCAAACCCACGGCTTCCAGGAATTCCAGGCGCTCGAAGATTGCGTTCAAGATGCGCTGCGCTATGAACGCCTGGCGGGGCGTCATGCGAAGTTCCTTCAAGACTCCTTGCACTCGGCTTACAGGAAGCGCTGTGAGGTCGGCAATCGAGAGGTCAACCACGCTCACGGCCAGGCTTTCCGGCCTCAAACGCTTGCCCTGGCACTTGGAGCAAGGGACCGCAGACATGTACTGCCCGAACCATTCACGATAATTCTCCGACGTAGTTTCCCCATACCAGCGCTGGAGCAGGGGCAGCACGCCGGGAAACACCGAAGGGGCTTTGGGTTGCCCCGGGTTGCGCCCGAAAAGAATCAGGTTCTGGATCTTCACGGGAAGGCGCTCGAAGGGGGTCTTCAAGTCGAACCCATACTGTTCGGCCGCGCGCATCAGGCCGCGCTGTATGGCCGACGAGCTGCCGCCCGGCCCCAGCCCCCCTTCCAGCAACGGCCGGGACCAATCGACGATCACCTTGGCAGGATCGAAAGTGTACTGGCTGCCCAAGCCCCGGCAAGCGGCGCAGGCCCCATAGACGCTGTTGAAGGAAAAGGAACGAGGCTCGAGCGAGGGAACACTGATGCCGCAGTCCACGCACGCCCACTCCTGCGAATAGAGTTGCTCCTCGCCATTGACGACGGCCACCTGGACAATGCCCTTGGCAAGCTTCATGGCCGTTTCGATGGATTGCGCCAGCCGGCTCTCGATCCCGGACTTCAGCAGCAGGCGGTCCACCACCACCTCAATGGTATGGTTGCGGCGCCGGTCGAGGCGAATCTCCTCATCGACCTGCCGCAACTGCTTATCCACCCGGATGCGCACGAACCCTTCCTGCGACAGTTGCTCGAAGAGCTTGCGGAACTCCCCTTTCCGCCCGCGCACCACGGGGGCCAGAATCATGATGCGCTGGCCTTCGCCGTTTCCGGCGGAGCGGCCCTCCTGGTTCTGCGCCATGATGGAGGAGACGATCTGCTCCGTGGTCTGGCGGGAGATAGGCCGGCCGCACTGATGGCAATGGGGCTCGCCGATGGAGGAGTAAAGCAGCCGGAGATAGTCGTAGATTTCTGTGATCGTGCCCACCGTCGAGCGCGGGCTGCGGCTGGTGGTTTTTTGCTCGATGGAGATGGCGGGACTCAAGCCCTCCACCGTGTCAACATCAGGCCGCTCCATCTGGTCGAGGAATTGCCGGGCGTAGGCCGACAGGGTCTGAACGTAACGGCGCTGGCCTTCGGCGTAAATCACGTCGAACGCCAGACTGGACTTGCCGGAGCCGCTCAAGCCCGTGACCACCGTCAGGCTGTGGCGCGGAATCTCCACGTCGATGTTCTTGAGATTGTGCTGCCGCGCGCCACGAACCGTAATCCGCTCGATCATTCGCCCTGAGCCCTACAGTGATGAATTTCGTGAAAAGGCCAACCTTTCATGCTAATTCCTGCGGGAAAGGGGAGTCAAGCGTATTCAAAGACGGGTATTCAAAGACGGGTAGAAGAATTCGCTGTGGTGGGCACAAGCCGATGCGGGACGGCGGTTCGCCACCTTTGCGCAGCCCCATTGAATTACCAGCCGCCCGCAGCTACCGCGTGGTCGCGGCTTAGGGGCGATGAATTCGGGAGGAAACCACAAATGCCACGACACCCACAAGCACACCAGCCACGGCGTCGGCCATATAATGGTAGCGGCCGTAAACGGTGGCGGCGGCAATGCTCAGCGCGGCGATGCAGAAAAGAATGCCGAGGCGTGGCATGTATGCGCGGACTGCCAACGCCGTCGCGGTGACCGCCGCCGCGTGGGCGCTCGGGAAGAGACAGACCTGCACGCTCAAGCGGTCCAGAACCCACAGGTTCATGTGTCGTAGCAGCGGAGAAACAGGTGGCCCGGGAACATCGTTAAACAACACGCGTGGCGGAGTCAGCGGAAAGAACGGATAAACAGCGTAGCAGAATAGGGTGGCGAGGAGGACTGCGGTCCAGAACTTGTCAAACACAACTGCGGGGTGAAGTGGTTCGTGGTAAAGGTCTGCCCCAAGGCCACTGCCCCTGGGTTCGCGCTGCGCCGTGATCGAGGTCCGCGCCAGGTAAAGGGCCGCGAAGCCCAGTGGGACCAGGGGATAGCAGAGCAAATAACACATCTCGAGATAGTGTTGAAGCCAGGGAGCGCACGAATAGAGCGCCCATTCCACCCACCGGCTGTGAAGCATCGCTCGGTCCCACATGATGAACAGATGATCGAGCCGATGGGCAGGGTCGGGCTTGATGAACAATCCCGATTCGCGGTAGGCCAGCAACATGAGAAGGGCTGGGAGCCAATCGCGGATGGGTGAGGCTATCCGGCTTCGTTGGACCAGATCATCCTTGCTTAACGCCACGATGAGACAGCCAACGGTTACGTTCAATCCCGCCAGCACCCCGAGCGTAGTGCCAGGCAAAGACAGGGTGAAAGAAGCTATAAAGAGGGCGGCGAAGAAGGCCAGAAGGGTTTTTTCCGCAATGCGCAGTTTGCTTCCCACCCGCGTGCTGAAAAGAGTTCTCATTGGCAAGCCATTGTGTTTCAACAAGATACTAACACGAAATGGGTCGGCCAAGCTGCTGAACTCCTTGCCGGGTAGTGGTACAGCGCGGCTGTTGGCTGCAACCAAGACGAGACTCTCTGTGTCCTCCGTGCCTTTCAAGCTTTAACACAGAGCACACGGAGCATCTCAGTGACCTCTGTGTTGAGGCTTTTCTGGCCACAGAGGACACGGAGGCGCTAACGACACGAGGAGAAATCTTCGCGGCACGAGAAGGAGATGAAAACTAGTGCTACAGTTTGGTGTAGAGGCGGCTTTATGCCGCCAACTGGCGAGGTAAACTCGCCGCTACTTTGGAACGATCTCTTGCCAGTAACCTTCGCGATGAAATTTACGCGAACAGAAACATTCCTGTAACATTAGGGATGCTATACTTTTCGTGTGCGGCCACGCGTGGTCATCATTGAAGATGAGAAAGACATCGTCGAGCTAGTCCGTTACAACTTTCGCAAGGAAGGGTTCGAGGTCGAAAGTTTCGGGCGAGGACGTGAGGGGCTCGATTATCTTCGTCGTAACCCTGCCGACATACTCCTTCTGGACATTCTTCTGCCGGACGAAGACGGGTTTGGTATTTGCAAGCGCCTGCGCGCCGACGAGCGCTTGAGGGCTCTGCCTGTAATCTTCCTCACGGCCAAGGGTGAGGAAATGGATCGAGTTCTCGGCCTTGAGATTGGCGGGGACGACTATGTGGTCAAACCCTTCAGCCCGCGGGAGCTGGTGGCCCGCGTGCGAGCGGTTTTGCGCCGGCAGGAGCGCGTGGCAGAAAAGCGGGAGGTGGTGGAGGCCGGGAGCCTTCGGCTCGATTCGCGAACTCAGGAGGTGACCGTTCGTGGCCAGCCGGTGGAGCTGAGTACGCTGGAATTCAAGCTCCTGTTCTATCTGGCTTCTCACCCGCGTCATGTATTCAACCGCGACCGGCTTCTTGACGAGGTCTGGGGCCGCGACCGCTTCGTCACTCCACGGACTGTGGACGTCCACATCCGCCGCTTGCGCGAAAAGATTGAAGCAGTCCCCCATCGGCCTCAGTTTTTGCAGACGGTGCGCGGCAGTGGCTACCGGTTCTCGCCGGAGCCGCAGGAAGTGGGCGAATGACTCTGACCCTACTCAACCTGCCCGCAGCTTGCTCTTTCCTCCGTGATATAATGCGAGGATCGTTAATCCTTTTATCCTAGGCCGGCATGGTCTTCAGCAGCCCGATTTTCCGCAAGCTCCTCGCCAGCGCCTTTGTCTTGATTGCTCTGACGCTGGCCGTGCTGGATTTCTACCTCACGCGATACACAGGCAAGCACGAAGTTCAGGAAGTGGAACAGCGGCTTACCGCCGAGGCGAGGGTTTTGGCGGCCGAGCCATCGAATCTTCCCCTGGAGCGGATGGAAGAATGGGCCAAATCCGCTTCCCTGCGCGCACAATCACGCGTGACGGTTATAGACCCTCAGGGTGTGGTGCTGGCTGATTCCCACGATGACCCCAAGGGCATGGAGAACCACGCGGATCGTCCGGAGATTCAGGCAGCTTACCAGAACCGCACAGGTAGCGCCATCCGCCGCAGTCGCACCCTGGGTCGCGACTTGTGTTACTTGGCCGTCCCGCTCCAATACCAGGGCCGTTCCGGGTATGTGCTCAGGCTGGCGCTGCCACTCGAGAACCTCGACGACGCCATCGCGGCGGTCCGGTGGCGAATCCTGACCGCTTCCTTGGTTGCTACCTTCGCCGCCCTCTTTGTTGCCTATTTTTTCTCCCGCTCCTTCACGCGCCGGATCGGCAGGTTGCGCGCTTTCGCCGAGGGGCTGGTGAAAGCGAATTTCGCTGAAGGCCCGTTGCCGGACGGGGACGACGAGTTGGGGGCCCTGACACGCTCACTCAACTCGACGGCTTCCCAGTTACACGATCTCGTAGAGCGGTTGAGCCTGGAGTCGGCGCGTCGCGAAGCGATTCTCACCAGTATGGTCGAAGGCGTTCTGGCGGTGGACCAAGACCTGAGAATCACCTTCTACAACGCCTCCTTTGCCCGCGCGGTCGGCTCGCGCGCCGAGATCCCGGAAAGGTCGCCCCTGGTGGACGTTGTACGTGACCCGGTTCTGCGCGAGATTCTGTCGCGCGTCGTGACCACCGGCGAAACTTTGAAGCAGCGGTTGCAGCTTCCTGCCGCCGAAGGCCGCGCCTTTGAGGTCCAGGCCGCACCGCTTCGAGTGGCGGGAGGGCGCGGCGCCATTGCGATCCTCCATGACATCACCGACCTGGAAAGACTGGAACGCGTGAGAAAGGACTTTGTCGCAAACGTCTCACACGAATTGCGCACGCCGCTGACCGCTATTCGCGGCTATACGGAAACGCTGCTGGAGGGTGCGCTCGAAGACCGGGAGAACAACCGCAAATTCCTCGAGATTATCAAGACTCATGCCATCCGCTTGAATAGCATCGCCTCCGATCTCTTGGCCCTGTCCGAACTGGAGTCCGGCAAGCCCACGGCAGAGCAAGCACAAGTTTCAGTCCGGGCAGCTCTGGAAGCCGCCTTGCGGACCGTGGAAGCGGAGGCGCAGGGCCGCGGCGTCAAGCTCATTCGTGGCCATGTTGAGGAAGTTACGGTCCTCGGTGAGCGGGTCCACCTCGAGCAGGCGCTGGTGAATCTCCTGGACAATGCCGTGAAGTTCAACCGTCCGGATGGCGAAGTGCGCGTGGAGGTCACGCGAACCAAGGACGATGAGGTGAGCGTCACGATCGCTGATAACGGTATCGGAATTCCCTCGGCTGACTTGCCCCGCCTCTTCGAGCGTTTTTATAGAGTTGACAAGGCGCGTTCCCGCGAGGTGGGAGGCACCGGCCTGGGACTCTCCATCGTTAAGCATATCGTGGAGCGAATGCACGGTCGGGTAACAGTGGAGAGTCAACTGGGTAAAGGTTCTGTATTCACCATCCTTTTTCCTTGTGCATCCTAGTTGCTCCTCAATAAGAACCGCAGTGTTGTCAATCGGAGCTTTCCTGTCTCATGCGGAAGGGAAAAAGTGGTGTAGCAAAAGGAAGCACACCGAAGAAACGAGGGCAGAGATGGGAATGGTCAGCACCCACGCCCAGACAATCTTCCTTGCCACCCCCCAGTGCACGGCCGTGAGTCGCTGGACGCTGCCGACGCCCATGATGGCTCCGGCAATGGTATGAGTGGTTGAAACTGGAATGCCGCGTGATGCAGATCCCAAAAGACAGACGGCGGCTGCGGTCTCGGCACAGAATCCCCCCACCGGCTTCAGTCGGGTAATCTTCATTCCCATCGTCCTGACGATTCGCCAACCCCCCGACAAAGTCCCCAGCCCAATGGCAGCATGGGCCATCAGGACAACCCAGAAAGGGATGTAGAAGTGGTCAATAATTCCCGCCGTGAAGAGTACTCCGGCAATGATCCCCATCGTTTTCTGAGCGTCATTCGTACCGTGACCGAAACTGTAAGCGGCGGCGGAAAGGAGCTGCAATTTGCGGAAGTAGCGGTCGACACGCAAGGGTGAGAAGTTACGGAACAGCCAGTACACAGCAATCATCAGGCCTGCGCCCAGAAGCATTCCCAGGATCGGTGAAATGCCGATGAAGAGGAGAGTTTTCGTCCAGCCTCCCGGGATGATCACTTTCCAACCAGCTTTGGCCACGGCTGCGCCGGCGTAGCCACCGATCAGGGCGTGGGAGGAACTGATGGGCAGGCCGTAGTACCAGGTGAGAACATCCCACACGATCGCGCCCAGGAGGCCGGCGAGAATCACATACAGGTTGACGGCTTCGAGACGGATCATCCCGTGCCCCATGGTCTTGGCCACGGCGGTGCCAAACGTAAAGGCCGCGACGAAGTTGAAGAATGCCGCCCAAATGACCGCCACGCGCGGCGACAACACCCTGGTCGAGACCACGGTGGCTATGGAGTTGGCGGCATCGTGGAAGCCGTTCAGGAAATCGAAGGTCAGAGCGACCAAGGTGAGAAAGACAGCAAACCAGAACATGTTTCGTCGCGTGAAGGAGCTTTTGCAGATCCCATTCGGGGGCTCACGAGCTTCATATCCTTGATCCTTACCGATTCAGATTGATGCTGGACCGATTTTTAGGACCCTGCAGGCAAGGCTTCCTGAGTTCTCATGAGCCTTTCAGAACGACCGCTGCCAGGACGTCCGACACGTCTTCGCACTTGTCGGTGGCAGCTTCAAGCACTTCGTAAATCTCTTTCCATTTTATGATCTCGATGGCTTCCATCGAGTCCTCGAACAACTTGGCGATGCATTCGCCTTTAATGCGGTCGCTCTCTTCTTCGATCTGATTGAGCTGCTCGCAGTATTTCAGGATGTTTTGGGGCTTGTTGAGTTCTGAAACCGCTTTCACCAGTATCTCTGACCCTCGCAGGATGACGTCAGCCAGTTGAACAGCCCCGGGTGTGACGAATTTCACTTTGTAGGTGATGAGCCGGCTCGCTGCCGCGTCCACAAGATCCATGACGTCGTCAAGCGCCGAACTTAGAGCGTGGATATCCTCCCGGTCAAACGGAGTGATGAAGGTCTGGTTCAGTTTCGTCATCACGGAGCGCGTTATCTGGTCGCCTTTGTGCTCCGCAGATTTGATCTCCGCAACCCGTTTTTCAACCTCGCGAAAATCCCTGAAAAGGACAACCAACTGTTGAGCCGCCTGGTGGATATTCTTGGCCTGCTCGTTGAAAAGGTCGTAGAACTTGCCATCGCGTGGGATGAGTTGCACGCTTATTCCTCTTCTTCACTGGAATTATCGGCAAGAATTCTTATCGATTTGCATCCAAAACGCAAGAGACATAACGCCCGGTCGCTAAGTTGTTGATTCCAAACCTCGAAAGAAGGCAATGAGCCTGCACCCGTAAGGGCTCGAAGGAACCCAACTCGCCAAGCGCCCTTCGACTATCGGGACGGCCCAAGCACCGCCAGGTCATCCTGCTATTGGCGTTTGTATTCCTTCTCTCTCTGCATCTGCGAGCTCATCTCTTCTAAGGATTTCAAGAGGCCGGGGGATAATCCTGCCGCTACGCGCAACTCGTCCAGGCTTCTGAAGAAGCCGCGCGCCCGGCGTTCGGCTACCATCCGCCGGGCGATGGCCAAGTCCACCCCAGGCAAAGTCATCAATTCAGCTTCGGTGGCGGAGTTGAGGTTGAGCGTGAGCGGCAAGGTTCGGTCGCGCTCCCAGATGGCGGGAGCTATTTTGAAACTTGGGTTCAACACCCATAACTCCGGCCCCAGGTTTGCCCCCAATGCCAGTTTGCCATGCGCTATCTGATCGGCAGTGGCGCGAAGCAGGGAGAAGGCGGCGCCGGACCGCTGGGGGAAGGCTTCGATGTCGCCTCTGCGGCCCGCGACGGCGGCGCGCTCAAAGGTGCTGGCGAGGTCCTGTGAAGCGGTGACTCCGTGCGTGGTCTGGAGAAATACCCTGCAAATCGCCTCGGCCTCCTCGGGGAACAGGCTCGCATAGGCTTTGACCAGTTCGATCATCAAAGGCTGGCGAGCACGGGTCGATTCCGCAGCCACCCTCCGCAGGGCGGCGAAGAGCTTCAGGTTTACATTCTCGTACGGAGGGATCGCTTGTTTTATCTCATCGCGCGAAACTCCGGAGGCCAGAAACTGCTGGTAAAACCCCGCCTCACGGTATTGGTTGCGCAGGCGGTCGTCGTTCACGAAGCGATAGAACAAAGTGGCGATCACGCCTTCGCAGGCCATCATCTCCTGCGCGTTTTTGAGTTCATCGGAGAGGAAACCCACCGACGTTTCGCTGTCGACATAGAGTTGGTAGCGGTCCGGGTCTGGCTGGAGCGCCGCGGCGGGCAGGGCTTTGCGATGAATGAACAAATTCCGCTTCACGCCGTCGGTGCGCATTTGCTGATCCAGCCTGCTGAGCCATAGCAGGTTTAGGTCGGTTGCGGTTGCTCCCTTGGTCAACTCCCGCAGGTAGGCGTTGTCGTTTGCATCGCGAACCAGGGGCTGGAAGTGCTCAGCGTAACCTTCATCGAAGGCCGTGGAGTAGTCTGTCACTGTCATGCTCTGGTGCATCTTGCGTGAAGGGCCGCTGTTGATGTCGCCCAGGAGAGATTTCAGGATCAAGTGCCCCAGCTCGTGGGAGAAGATCTCCTCCAGATTCCCGGTGGCGATGTCCCCTTCATCAACCACCAAATCCACATAACCCGCCAGGACCAACCGCCTGCCGCCGCGCTGGTCCTCGAGCCAGAAACCGTATCGGGCAAACCCACCCTCTTCCCCAGACAGGAGCAAGTACATCGGCTCCGTCAGGCGCTGTTCCCCGCCTCCGCCCGGCTCGTGGAGTAGAAGGTTGCGAGCATAGCGGTCAAGCCTCAGCGCCTGCTGCGCGAAGCTATTTTGCAGCACCGCGCGAACATGTTGTATAAGCGGGGAGTCCTGGGGTGGACGAAATACTGGATACGCCTTGCCGTCGGGAGCGGTGGCTTGAATGATGCGCCCCTGAGCGTCTGCGGCGGGCAGGAGGATGCCCACCGGCACGATAGCGCCCTCCTGTGCCGCAGAGGCTTTGTGGAAAGGGCAAAGTGTAAGAACAATGAGTATGCCCAACGTTGCCGTATGCTTGTCGAATCTATTCATGTCTGCTCCCTGTAGCGACGCGATTTGCTCACCCTCGCCGCTTCAACGCACTGAGAGGAGCTCTAATTATACGCAACACGGGCTTGGCACGTTCCAGGTCGACTTTCCGGCCGGGTGGCCACCAGCGGATTTCGTAAGTCAGGGTTATAATGAAGGTGTGGCCTGGCAGCAAACCGTAGCAGCAATGTGCTGCATCTAAATCAATACGGGCCGGAACAACGGTGTGTACAGGGTTGAATCCCGGAAGATTTGGTGTGTCACGTCGAGGGTGGCCATCCCGCCGGCCCATTGATAACCAGATGGGCGGGGCCACGTCGAATCTATTTGTGGGGTGGGACGTGAGCTCGCTGATCACCTACGAGGGACAGACGGTTATCCCTGGACGTTCTTTTTCGAGATGGAGACTCAGAGGTTGCTGGCCAGCTTCTCCTGGGGGGCGAAGGCCTTCACGCCTTACCCACAACCCCCAAGAAAGCTGGTCCGGCTGAACAAAGGAGGAATACTTTCATGCGCGCCAACACAAGACAATTTCTGCGCGAGAATCTATTTGGGTTGAGCTTGACGTTCATTGGTGTAATTTGCCTGACGCTAGCGGGCTTGCTTTATGAAGGGCACCGTGTTTTCCCACAATTCGCCCTGGCTGAGGGTTCAGGATTGGACGGACCGGAGATTGACACGCTGGAGCGGCAGAACAAAGCCTACGAGCGAATCGCCGAGTCGGTCACACCCGCGATTGTGGCCATCCAATCGACGCAAGTAATCAAGGTGCAACAGTCGCCGTTTATGATGGACCCCTTTTTCCGTCAGTTCTTCGGCAACATGGCTCCGCAGTTCGGTGTGCCTCGAGAGCAGCGCGAGCACGCGTTGGGAAGCGGTGTAATCGTCTCGGGGGACGGTTTCATCGTGACCAACAACCACGTGGTCTCCAAGGCCACCCAGATCGAGGTTTTGCTCTCGGACCAGCGGTCGTTCAAAGGCAAAGTTATGGGCGCTGACCCGCAGACCGACATCGCCGTTATCAAGATTGACGCACAGAACTTGCCCGTTGTGCCCTTCGGTGATTCCGGCCAAATGAAGGTCGGTGATACCGTGATGGCCTTCGGGAATCCCTTCGGGCAGTACTTCACGGTGACACGCGGGAGCGTGAGCGCGCTGGGCAGGTCCCTTTCTGACCCTGACAAGTTCGAAGATTTTATTCAGACGGACGCCGCCATTAATCCCGGGAATTCCGGGGGGGCGCTAGTGAACGTGCGCGGGCAGGTCATCGGCATCAATACGGCGATCGTTAGCGGAAACTCCGGTCCCGGAGGAGAGGGGAGCTTTATCGGAATCGGTTTTGCCATTCCCTCTAACACCGCCAAGCACGTCATGGAAGATCTGATCAAGACGGGTAAGGTATCGCGAGGGTACCTGGGCGTAAGCATCACGAGTTTGAGGGAAGACTTGGCTAAGCAGTTCAAGGTTCCAGACACCTCAGGAGCGTTGGTCAATGACGTTACCCCCGGCGGACCTGCCGATAAAGCCGGCATCAAGAACGGGGACGTGATCCGCAAGCTCAACGGCAAGACAGTCCCAGGGTCGGGTCAATTGACGGCTATGGTCACCAACATAAACCCAGGGACCGAAGTGGCATTGGACATCCTCCGAGACGGCAAACCGATGAATATTCACCTCACGCTGGGTGAGCGGCCAGCCAATCTGAGCGCCACACTCGGTGTCAGCAAAGCTCCCTCGGAAGGAGCGCTGCGCGGAATCACGGTGCAGAACCTCACTCCTGACGTCCGCGATCAGTTAGGCCTGCCACCAAACGTCCGGGGCGTAGTGATCAGCGAACTTGATCCCAGCAGTCCCGCCGCTCAGGGCGGCATACAGCCAGGCGATGTCATCGAGGGTATCAATCGCCACCCGGTGAATTCCGTTACCGACTTTAACCGCTTGGCGGCTGAGGCCAAGGGGCAAACGCTGCTGCGCATCAACCGGCAAGGCAACGGACTCTTTGTGGTGATTTCTCCTGAGGACAGCGGGGGCGACGAGAGCCAGTGAGTCTCACGACTTAGGCGGTCGGGGGCGGGCCCGGCCGCCCGCTCCCTGTCATTCTGAGGCCCCCCGATCTTTGGGGGGCCGAAGAATCCAGCCCCGTGTCATTCTGAGGTCCCCCGTTCTTTGGGGGCCGAAGAATCCCTGCACTTTCTTTGATTGACCGAGGCGCCGCCGGAAGAAGCTTGCGATGATGCTGGCCATAGGAGTAGCCGCGGGCCTTCTCTTGACTGTCGTAGGAATCCGCCTCTTCGAGAATTCTTTCATCTACTTCCCGCCGCGTTTCCCGGAAGGGTTTTCCCCACCAGAACTTTACGGACTGCACGTTGAGGATGTCTGGCTGACCACGCTCGACAAACTCAGGGTGAATGCATGGTACTTGCCGAATCCCGCCTCCGAGAAAGTGCTCTTGTGGTTTCACGGAAACGCGGAGAACATCGGCCATGGGCTTGAACACTTGAGGTTCTACTCACGCCTCGCGGTCAACGTACTTGCCGTGGATTACCGGGGTTACGGGAAGAGCGAAGGCTCTCCGGACGAAACGGGGTTGTATCGCGATGCCGACGCCGCCTATGATTACCTGATCCGGGAGCGGCATATCCAACCCAAGAACATAGTAGTCTTTGGCCATTCGCTGGGCGGTGCGGTGGCCATCGACCTTGCCTCGAGGCGTGAGTGCGGCGGCCTGATTGTGCAAAGCTCCTTCACTTCAGCGAGGGATATGGCGCGGCGGTTGTTTCGCATTCCCCTGTTTGAATATCTCCCCAAAAGCCAGTTCAACTCGCTCGCCAAGATTCGGCGGGTTCGGGCCCCCATCTTAATCGTCCACGGGACCCGTGACGAAGTCGTCCCCTTTTCCATGGGGCAGCGACTCTTCGCAGCGGCCCCCGAACCTAAGTTCTTCTTTCCAGTGGAGGACGCCGGGCACAATAATCTAGTGGAGGTGGGTGGAGCTCGCCTTCTCGACCATCTCAAGTCCTTCCTGGAGCAACAGCATGAAGTTCGTTGAGGTCTTTCGTTTATCTTCGAGAATGAGGCGCTGAAAGGTGTCGAGGTAAAGCGTTTGCCAAGGGGAATCCTTTTGGCGACGCGTAGGGGCGAACCTCGTGTTCGCCCCGAAGAGTACCTAGCTCTCGCCGCGTGGGCTTCGCGCCCCGGCTACTTGACCCAGAATCCGGAGGCGGCAATTGCCAAACCGACAAGCCCTGCCAAGCCTCCCAGTTTCCAGAACAGTTTTCGCCGGGTCAGCAGAGTGAGCGAGGTCAAGATGATTCCTACTTCCAGGCAGACTTCCCCCAGGTCAAATCGGTTGGCTTTGTGTTGTTGGGTCACAACTTCTTTTTCAAGCTGCTGAGCCTCGGATTCGATATCCTTCTGCTCATCCTGGTAGCGTTCAATTTCGTGACTGTATTTCTTTTCGATTCTTTCTGCCGCCTCGGGGTCCTTTGGGTTCAGGACGGAAAGAAGGTCCAGAAACAACTCGTAGGTGTGGCGGCGGATGTTCTTGGCCTGAAAATAGGCCCACTGGTCGGTGGCCTTGTTTTGCAGTAGTAATTCCTCGGTGTGCGCGCGATGGCCAAGAAGCGAGATGGCGGCCAGCACGACGGCGAGGACTGCCATCGATAATGTGACAGGTGCGAGACCTGGGTCGCGATGGGCTTCTTCTGCGTTCTCGTGCAGTTCTTGAATCTCTTCGGTCATAGCCAATCCTCCGTGCCTGGGTTGTTTTGTGATTCAACGAGCCGCGCGACAAGCAAGAATAGCAGAAGGGCGAGAGGTCTGTCTTTATCAGAATTCGATCGCAATCCTAAGAGTCGGGAGGAGGCCCAGCGGGTTTTCCGGAGCCAGCGGCCTTGCCGGCGCCTGCCGCGGCAACGGGAACCGGCGCCCCGTGGCACTTCTTATATTTCTTGCCGCTCCCGCAGGGGCAGGGATCGTTGCGTCCGATCTTCTCGCGGCGGATGACCTGCTGGGGCTTCTCCGCGATCCCGCCGCCCACCATCTGCATCTCGGCCTGCTCGCGCCGTTTACGTCGCTGGTACTGGCGGATCATTTCCTCTTGTTCTTCCGGAGTCTTCATCAGGAAGAGATAGCGCAGGGTTTCGTCCTCGACCCTGTCCATCAAACCTTCGAACATATCAAAGGACTCGCGCTTATATTCCACCAGGGGGTCGCGCTGGCCGTAGCCACGCAGGCCGATGCCTTCCTTCAAGTGGTCCATAGTCAGAAGGTGGTCTTTCCACTGCCCGTCCACTACTTGCAGCATGATCATGCGCTCGTGGAAGCGCATGCGATCAGGGCCCCAGACCTGCTCGCGCTCCTCGTACTTTTCGCGCGCCAGGCGTCTCAGCTCCTCGGTGAGCTGGCCGAGGGTCTTGGGGTCATACTTCTTCAGGTCGTGCTGGCGGAGATCGATTCCCAGCCGGCCCCAGAACTCCGTGCGCAGGCCATTGATATTCCACTGGTCGGCGTGCTGCGCCTTGGGGCAGAATTCTTTGACCAGCCAATCCACCATGCGGTCGCAAGCTTCCAGGACGAATTCCTTTTGCTCCTGTCCTTCGAGCAATTGACGGCGCAGACCGTAAATGGTCTCGCGCTGCTTGTTCATCACATCGTCGTACTCGAGCAGGTGCTTGCGCGACTCGAAGTTCTGCGCTTCCACGGCCTTTTGCGCGGCCTCGATGCGCTTGCTGATCATTCGCGACTCGATAGCGATGCCTTCTTCCATGCCCAGCCTCTGCATGAAGGTGGAGACCCAATCCTTGGCGAAGATGCGCATCAAGTCGTCTTGGAGTGAGAGATAGAAGCGCGAGGAGCCCGGGTCGCCCTGCCGGCCGGCGCGGCCACGCAACTGGTTATCGATGCGCCGCGCTTCGTGGCGTTCAGTGCAAAGAATGTGCAGCCCGCCGAGTTCGACCACGTGGTCGTGCTCGACATCGGTGACCGTCTTGAAGCGGCTGATGAATCCGTTCCACTTTTCCCGCCACTGCGAGTACTCCTCAACGTAGGCCCGATAAATCTCATCCGGCGAGCCTTCCGGGGGGCGTTCCGGCGGCTCGGGATTGATCCCCTGTTCGCGGTACTTCTCCGGCGACTTGCGGAATTCCTCCCGCGCCATGGCCTCCGGGTTCCCGCCCAGCAGGATATCCGTGCCGCGTCCGGCCATGTTGGTGGAAACGGTCACCGCTCCCACGCGCCCGGCCTGCGCCACGATTTGCGCCTCGCGCTCGTGCTGCTTGGCATTCAGGATGTTGTGTTTTATTTCCTTCATGCCCAGCACTTCCACAAGACGCGTGAGCGGACTCCTGATTTCAATCAAGTAGTCCAAAACCGCCAGGTGTTTTTCCTCAGCGCTCTTGAGGAGCGCCACAATGCGCTCTGCATAACCATCATCGACGGGGGGAAGTTGGTGAGCGTGATAATCCTTGGGAGCCCGCTTCAGGATGGCCTGGAGAAAGGCGCGGCGCGTTCCGTTCACTCCCGCCAGCATTGACTTGTAGCGGTCGTCCTTGAGGATCTTCTGAACTGTTGTGGCAGGCACTCCCGCCCGGACCATCCATTCCACGGCCGGCCCGTGCGACTCGGCCAATCGTTCCGCCCAGATGCGCAGCTTGGGGCCTTCCAGTCCCGCCTCTCGCGCCATCTCCTGGAGTCGCGCCGGCGCCACGCCGGACTTCTTGAGCGCGGCGCTCAGCCGCTCCGACTTTTCAATGGCGATACTGCCCACCAGCACCGGCTGGCCGCGCAGGTGGTATTCCTTGATTTCCTCGTTCGCGGCGTTGAATTTCTCTCGCTCGGTGCGATAGACGACGTCCGGGAACTCATGCCGGATGAGTGTCTTATTGGTAGGGATAACAACTATTTCCAGATTATATATTTTCTCAAACTCCGCCGCCTCGGTCTCCGCTGTACCCGTCATTCCGGCCAACTTCTTGTACATGCGGAAGTAGTTCTGGAAGGTGATGGTGGCCAGCGTCTGGTTTTCCTTTTCGATCTTGACGCCTTCCTTGGCCTCGACCGCCTGGTGAAGTCCATCGCTCCAACGCCGGCCCGGCATCAGGCGGCCCGTAAACTCGTCCACGATAATGACCTCGCCCTCTTTGACAACGTAGTCGCGGTCGAGTTTATAGAGCGTATGCGCCTTGAGCGCCTGTTGCAGGTGGTGGACGTACTCCATGTTGGCGGGGTCGTAGAGGTTCTCCAGCCCCAGCAGCTTTTCTGCTTTGACGTTGCCGGACTCCGTAAAGGTGGCTTGGTGCATCTTCTCGTCCACCTCGAAATCGGCGCCGGGATCAAGGCGGGGGATGACCTTGTCAATCTTGTAGTACTTGTCCGTGGACTCATCGGAGGAGCCGGAAATGATGAGCGGGGTGCGCGCCTCGTCAATCAGGATGGAATCCACTTCGTCCACGATGGCGTAGTGGTGAGGTCGCTGCACGTAATCGGCGAGGTCGAACTTCATGTTGTCGCGCAGGTAGTCGAACCCAAACTCGTTGTTGGTGCCGTAAGTGACGTCGCTCTTGTAGGCGGCGCGCCGCTCGTCATCGTCCAGGTCGTGAACGATCACACCCACGCTCAGGCCCAAGAGCCGGTAGATGGGGCCCATCCAGCCCGCGTCGCGCCTGGCCAGGTAATCGTTCACCGTCACCACATGCACGCCCTTGCCCTCCAGCGCGTTCAGGTA
>Ga0208456_1000243_pt1 | contig 44757 bp, 53 predicted proteins | sample June2015DPH_4_10_2_FD_184691 | JGI IMG/M metagenome (GOLD analysis project Ga0208456, IMG submission 184691) | Peatland microbial communities from SPRUCE experiment site at the Marcell Experimental Forest, Minnesota, USA - June2015DPH_4_100... | ecosystem: Environmental > Terrestrial > Soil >... | reverse complement strand
TGCGCGCTCGTTGTCGTAGGGCACGCTGAAGTCTTTTGGCAGCTCGTACACTGCGCGCTCGTTGTCGTAGGGCACGCTGAAGTCTTTTGGCAGCTCGTACACTGCGCGCACGTCGTCGCAGCGCATGTACTGGTACTAGTCGTGGTTGCGGGCCTAGCCGCGCACTGGGCTGAAACTGTGCCTGTTGCTGCGAGCGCCACAAAAACGAGCGCTAGTAGAGATACAGTTATTTTCTTCATTCTAGTTCTCCTGTCTTACTGATTGAGGGCTTTCGATGCCCTTGCCTCTGTCGCTCTTTTTCCCATGGTATAAATATATTCTGCATAAAATATTATTCCTGAGTAAATCTTTTGAGCTTATGAGGCCCTTAAGAGCAAATTAGCATTTGAGTGCTTTCTCATGCATGCGTCCTCAGTTAGAGTTTTAACGTTCTCCTCCTCGTGGGTCGTGGGCACTGTGTCAGAGTCTAGGGCGAGATGGACGGCTCGCGTTTTTTCTGTGGGACGAGGGCTGCTCACCGTCTTGCGCAAGGTATATATGCGCGCGATTTGAGATCGAATGGTATGCAATCGAGTGCAGCGAGCGCTGTAATAGGCGCAGGAGAAAGCGCGCAAGCCGCGCGAGGTATTCCGCTGATCGGGGACAAGTTCCCGCAGATAGAAGTCCAAACGACTCACGGCAAGATGACGCTGCCGGATGTTTTTAGCGGCAAGTGGTTCGTGCTTTTTAGTCACCCTGCAGATTTCACGCCGGTGTGCACGACGGAGTTTGTGGCCTTTGCTAAACGATATGACGCATTCCAGAAGCTTAACTGCGAGCTTATCGGACTGTCCGTTGATCAAGTGATAGCGCACATGAAGTGGACCGAGTGGATCCAGCAGAACCTCGACGTCGAAATTCGGTTCCCGATTATTGCGGACACCGGCAAAGTAGCCTCAATGCTGGGGATGATTCACCCTGGCAAGGCGTCGAATACCGTGCGCGCTGTGTTCATTGTCGATCCGAAAAGCATCGTTCGGTTGATTATCTATTATCCACAAGAGGTCGGCAGAAACATGGACGAAATTCTTCGAGCCGTGAAAGCTCTCCAAATCGCCGACAAATACGGCGTCGCCATGCCCGCTGGGTGGCCGGAAAACGAGCTTATCGGCAAGAAGGTGCTTATACCGGCGCCGGCCGATGAAAAGACGGCCAAAGAACGCGCTAAAATGTATGATAACTACGACTGGTGGTTATGCTATAAAGAGCTCGAGGAGTGATGTCCTGCGGCTCAGACAGTATTGATCCGTTAAGCACCGAGAGAGTAGGACGTGACAATCTGCGTGCATAATGGAGGATACATTGACCGATACAGATCGTGATAAGTCGCAGGACGGTTTGTCCTACTTGTCTCCAGAGGAGCTCGCCCGAAGACTAGATTCAGACCCGGCGTTGCTTGTGTGCGATGTGCGAAACCCTGACGAATTAGGGGGGGAGTTGGGGCAGCTGCCCGGCTCCCTAAATATCCCGCTCGGGCAGCTTCAACAGCGGATAGGCGAACTTTCGACGCACAAAACGCTGGACATCGTCGTTGTGTGCCGCTCGGGAAGACGCTCAGAGGCCGCCGCTCGAATCCTTCAGGATTCGGGATTTGACCGAGTATTCGTTTTGAAGGGTGGCATGATGGCGTGGCGGGACACGCACCGATAAACGGCGCTTGACGGGCCTACACTGCTGACAGCATCCAAACGCGCACCCTTCCAGCAGGGCCGAAGCGTGTTGCGTTAGCGCTCTTTGGCTTGAAATGGATTGTTCTCCGCGCCGTTGGACCAGTCCTTCGTGGGTCGCTGGCAGCGCTTAATCTTCGGGGAACGCCTCAGTACTTCGCTGCTTAGCCCGCGCTCCGAATGTGTGCGCAACGTCCAACGCCTACGTCAACGTGAAATGGCTGTCGCAGCTCTCAGCGGCAAGAAAAGGGAATCGTTAAATAAATGGAAGAGAAAGCGTTGTTACCAAATAGCTGGAGGTAAACGATGGAAGACCAAGAAGAGAGTAAATTTAGGCGTCTGAGAACATTCAACGTCATTGCGGGCTTATTCCTTTTGGTCCAAGCTATAGCTATAGTTTTCCTGAGCAACTCGTTCAAACTACCGATAAACACGTATTATCTGCATTTCAACGCGACCACGCAGGTCCTCGCGCCGGTCGAGAATACGATCTACCAGCTCCGTGTGGGGCTCCTCGTTGCGCTATTCTTATTGATTTCGACGATTGACCATCTGCTTGTGGCATCACCGTTCGCGAACCGATGGTATGTCAAAAACCTCAAGAAACACGTAAACTACGCGCGCTGGTACGACTATGCGCTCAGCTCATCGGTGATGATCGTGGCGATCGCCTTGCTTAGCGGCGTCTACGACATAGCAGCCCTCATCCCGTTATTCTGCATAAACGCAACGATGAATCTTTTCGGCCTGATGATGGAGCTCCATAACCAAAAGACGGAAAAAACGAATTGGACAGCGTTCATATTTGGATCGTTTGCCGGCGTCATTCCGTGGATAGTCATCGTTCTGTACTTCGTCGGAGCGACGCAAAACGCATCAGTACCCACCTTTATCTATTACATCCTTGCGTCTTTAGCGTTCTTCTTCCTTCTGTTCCCCCTCAACATGTTCTTGCAGTACAAGAAGGTGGGCAGGTGGAAGGATTACCTCTACGGCGAGTATGTGTACGTCATCCTCAGCATCGTCGCAAAGACTGCGTTGGCGTGGCAGGTATTTGCCGGAACGCTCAGATAATTGCGCGTTGGTGTAAACGGCCCCTTTGTGCCCGACCGCCTTCGGTCACTCTTTCGCACAAAGGGCCTCTTTTTTGTCTTCTTGACAAAAATCCTTGAAACGAATGGGCATGCTCTGCGTCGTCTAGACAAGATGAGCAAACCAGCTGGCGCAGTTGCGACGCTATCCCCTCGCTATCTCGAGCGGATATCCGCGGCTTTTCCACGCCCTGATCGCGCCGAGCACGTTGTAGACGCTTGTGTACCCGTGTCGTGCTAAAATGCTCGCGGCGAGGCTGGCGCGCCCCCCCCACGAACAGTGCACGGCGAGGGGCGTATCCCGCGGCACACGAGCAACCTGCTGTTGGAGGTACCCTACAAAGAGGTGCTGTGCCCCTTTGATGTGACCCTCGCTCCACTCGTGATCGTCGCGGACGTCGAGCACGTTGACAGCCGCGCGATCCACAGCCTTTTTCAGCTGCTCGACCGAACACGTCTTGAGCCGTGCGATTGGCTTTCCATGGTTCCGCCAGTCCGGCATTCCGAGGCAGAGATGCGCAGCGACGTTGTCAAAGCCAAGCCGATTCAGATACGTCAGGGCCACCGTGGTGTCTAATGGTCGTTCGGTAACGAGTGCGACGGGCTCATCGTCATCGAGCACCCACCCGGGATAGACGCTTACGCCTTCAAGCCATATGCTGAGTGATCCAGGAACATGCGATCCGGCAAATGCCCCTGGCTCTCGGGTGTCGATAATGGTTGTCGCCCGAGCCGCAACAAGTTCCTCGAACTCGTCGCAGTCGGCCTCACGGAGCGTCCGAGGCATTGGCGGTGGACCTTGAACATTAAGTTCGTGTGCTCTGCGGAAGTAAGGCGGTAGTGAGAGTTGCTGTTGCGTCAGATAGCGCACGAAACCGTTTTCGTCCAGCCGAAGCAGCGGATTCAATTGCCGTTCGTAGCCCATGGTACGCTCTGGCGCCCATGTTGTTTCCACAAAGGCTTCCTGCGCCGTGGGCTGGGTATACGATAGAATGATCACCAAGCGGCAAGAGCTTTTCAAAGATGCTGCTATGGAGCTTCCTTGCCTGTGCGCCGGCTGATTCTGTTCCGAGGAGATCAATCCGCCCGGCATCGCCCGCAAAGAGCGTGTCCCCCGTAACCACCATTAGCGGCACGCGGCTATCACGCCGCCCATAGACGACAAAACAGAGGCTATCGTTGGTGTGCCCGGGCGTGCTGAGGACGTCAACCCTGAGGTCGCCGACATAGAATGTTTCGCCTTCGGAAAGGTTGTGGTCCCCGTATCGAAAATGGGTTTCCTTGCTATGCCCGATTTCTGCGTCAGTCCGCCGTTGAAGGTCGAGAGAACCGACGATAAAGTCCTCGTTGCAGTGGGTCTCCAAGATGTACTTAATTTCGGTGCACTCACGGGCCGCTAGCTCGACGTAGATTGAACAGTCTCGACGAGGATCGACGACCATCGCCTCGTTGTGGTCAGACAGGAAGTAACTTTTGTGTGCCAACCCCTCGGCCGTCACCGTCTCCAGCCGCATTTGTGCCTCCTTAGCCCGTTGCCTGATCACATTCTCTCGTCGCAAAGAGAAACTCGTTGCGGTGCACACCCCTCATCATCATCCTCGTCCGGCAGCCTTGCAAACGGGCAATCCGAATCTCGCGCGCCACTATCGGGCACCGCGAGCCCCCCGTGCGATATCGCGGCGCCACGCGGCGAGGCAGGCTACGATAAGGACGCTGCAGTCATGGTGAGGATTCGATAAGATGAAACCCGAGTTCGGTTAGCAATCCGACCGCCTTCTTCAGGTCGCTCGCTTGGAGAATTAGGATCGCTTTATTCGGCGTTGCGCTCGCGTAAGCGTAGGCGTAGTCGACGTTTATGTCGTTGTCGGAGAGCGCACGGCTGATCTCCCACAAGGCGCCAGGCGTGTCGGGCATTTCAAGGCCGATCACCTTTGTTTCAGAGACGGTAAAATCGGCTCTTCTTAGGTGGCGCAGAGACGCATCTGCGTCGTCGACGACGAACCGAATGATGCCAAATTCGCCGCTATCAGCGATGGTAAAAGCGCGTATGTTTATTCCGTTTTCAGAGAGTATTTTCGTCGCGCTTGCAAGCCGGCCGGGTTTGTTCTCGGCAAACAGCGTGATCTGCTTCAACATTTTGTTTGTGACCATTCGCATCACGATCTCGTTAGCCTAAATCTGTCGCAGGTCGATGACCTTCTGCGACTTTCCTGATGACCGTGGCAGGGTGCCTCGTTCCACGAGTTCCACCTTTGCGTTCACCATGAGCACGTCGCGCAGCTGCTTCGCGACTCGTTCTTCCAGCTGCATCAACGCGCCGATTCGGTCGCTCAGCGTGCTCTCTGTTACTTCAATCTTAACCGCCATGACGTCCATGGGGCCGGCTCGGTCGACCACGATCTGGAAGTGGTCACCGACTTCCGGAATCTGCATGAGCACCGATTCGATCTGGCTTGGAAACACGTTCACTCCTCTGACCACGATCATATCGTCAACCCGCCCTTGAATGCGCATGATTCTCGGATGGGTCCGACCACATTCGCACTCTTCCCACACCAGCGAGGTTATATCGCCCATCTTGTACCGGATGAGCGGCAGGGCCTCCTTTGACAGCGTCGTGACAACGAGTTCGCCTTTTTCGCCCTCTTCGACGGGGCCGCCATAATCGTCGACGATCTCGATCAAGAAGTGATCCGCCCACGCGTGGATGCCATTCTGAGCGGAACACTCAGTAAAGAGCGGACCGCTCATCTCAGACGTGCCGTAGATATCATAGGCCTTGATCCCAAGGTTCTGCTCGATGCGCTTGCGAGATTCAAGCGACCAAGGCTCGGCTCCAAGGATGCCCGCTCGCAGTTGCGTCTGCGACGCTATATCGATGCTCATTGACTCGGCGACTTCACCGATGTGGAGAAGATACGACGGCGTGCACGCGATCGCCGTCGTTCCCAGGTCTTTCATGAGGCTTATCTGTCGCGTCGTGGTGCCAGCGCCTACGGGCAGGACGGCTGCGCCAATCTCCTCGACGCCGTAGTGAAGGCCGAGCCCTCCCGTAAACAGCCCATAGGCGTAGGCGACTTGGACGACGTCACCGCGCCCGAGCCCGCACGCGGTCAGCGAGCGCGCTAAGCAGGTCGTCCAAACGTCAATGTCGTTGGCGCTGTAGCCGACAACGGTCGGGACGCCTGTCGTACCGCTTGAAACGTGAAATCGCACGATCTGGCTCTGTGGAACCGAGAACATGCCGGTCGGATAGGTGTCCCGCAGATCGGTCTTGTGCGTGAACGGCAGCTGTTGGATATCCTCGAGTGATCGTATGTCGTGCGGAGAAACGCCGGCTGCCGCAAAACGCTTCTTGTAGAAACTGGAGTACTCGTACGCGTTTTCGACTAACCGTCTGAGCTTGCGTTCTTGCAGCTGTTTGAGCTCTTCCGCGGACAATCGTTCGACTTTTGGATTCCAGTACTCCATGGCGTATCGGCCCTCCCTCAATCTGCCACGTACTCAATGCCATTTTAGTACTTTAACGTTATGAGTCGCAGCATACAGTCTAATAGCCCGTCGGGGGCGCTGGTCGGCCGCTCTGAAAGTGCGTCTAAGAGGGTTGAACAGCTCGGGCAATGCCTCTAGCAGTGATTAGGGATGATGAAATATCGTGCCCACCGCACACCGATCTAAGCTTGGCGACGCTCAGTTTCTCGGTCTTGTGGTCTCCTAAGATGCGCCGTGCAATCAGTCATTCTTGCCCATAGATACGCCCGTGTCTCGGGTGAGCGCGCGAAGAATGCTGACCGCGAACCTACTAATATATCAACACGTTATATATAGACTAAAACTGCTAAAGAGTACACGCAAATATGCTAGATACACATAAACTCGCAAATGCGCTTCTTATGCGACCGTGATCAACAATGAAAGCCATCGAAACTAAAGATCTCTTCAAACGGTTTGAAGACGTTGAAGCAGTAAAAGGAATCAATTTGGAGATTGAAGAGGGGGAGCTTTTCGGGCTGCTCGGACCCAACGGCGCCGGAAAAACGACGACCATCTCGATGCTGTGCACCATAGTGAAACCCACGAGCGGCTCAGCGAGCGTCTTCGGGCACGACGTCAAAAAAGAATCCAGCACCGTGCGCGGAATGATAGGCATCGTATTTCAGGACCCCAGTCTCGACGATAACCTTACCGGGAAGGAAAACCTCGACTTCCACGGCCGGCTCTACAAAGTGCCGAGAAATGAAATAGCCGGAAGAATCAGCGAAGTCCTCGAGCTCGTTGAACTCGCTGATAAGGCCAACGTGATCGTTAAGAAGTACTCTGGTGGCATGAAACGGCGGCTGGAGATCGCGCGCGGCCTGCTCCATCACCCCAAGGTGCTCTTTCTCGATGAGCCCACGCTCGGGCTTGACCCGCAGACCCGGCGTCACATCTGGGAGTACATAGAGAAGCTCAACAGAGAGAAGAAGATCACGATGATCCTGACCACGCACTACATGGACGAGGCCGATCAGTTGTGCGACCGCATCGCCATTATCGATCACGGGCAGATCGTTGCGATGGACACTCCCGAGAACCTTAAACATGACGTTGGCGGCGACGTCGTGATCATGACGGTGCCCAACGGGAGTGAGCAGCTCAAGACTAAACTCGAACAGCTCGAATTCGTCAAGTCGACCCAACTCGTTGACGGCACGTTGAGGCTGAGCGTCGACAAAGGCGAGACCGCGATACCGATTTTCATGGACGTGGCGCGTCAAGAGGGGATCGCCGTGCCCTCGATTGCGCTTCACGAGCCCACGCTGGAGGACATCTTCATCAAGTACACCGGACGGGAGATTCGGACGCAGGAGGCCGCGAGCGGGTTCGCTGGTTTCCATGGTCCGGGGAGACGCTAGCGATGCCAAACGGACGAATGGTTTTTATGGGTGACATCTATTCGATTTGGCTCAGGGAGATGACCCGGTACGTAAGAGCTCGGTCGCGGGTCGTTACCTCACTTATTACCCCCCTGCTGTGGCTCATCATATTCGGGACCGGATTTAGCTCCTCTTTGTCGTTCGGTGCAGGCGGCACCACGAATTACATAAACTTCCTCGCGCCTGGAATCCTCGGCATGACGGTGCTCTTCACCTCGATTTTCTCCGGAATGAGCGTGATGTTCGACAAAGAATTCGGTTTTCTCAAAGAAATTCTCGTCGCCCCCGTTTCGCGGACGTCTATCGTCATCGGAAAAGCCCTCGGGGGAACGACACAAGCGTCAATACAGGCCCTGCTGATACTCGCCCTTTCCACGTTCATCGGGGTGAAAATATCGGGCACGCTCGGACTTGCACCCGCCGTGGTGCTCATACTCGTGACCATGTTCTTTCTCGGCATGGGTTTTGTCGGGCTGGGGGTTAGCATCGCCTCTCGGCTCGAGAATATCGAGGGCTTTCAAGTCGTCGCTAACCTCCTCGTGCTGCCCATCTTCTTCCTGAGCGGCGCATTCTTCCCGGTCGCGTCGCTTCCGAACTGGATGAAGGCGCTTGTGGACATCAATCCGCTTGCGTATGGCGTCGACGCGATGCGTTATGCCGTCACCGGGCTACATACCTACGCCCTGACGACTGATCTCGCGGTCGTCGTCGGATTCTTCGCACTGATGACGGTTGTCGGCTCCATCTTATTTAGAAACGTGCGCTGAGCCGTGAGCCCGTCGGCGGGAGCCCAAAAAAAAAGAAAAAAGTACGCGACTGGCAGTTCGGTAGTGTGCCGCGATCCGGGGCTTACGCGAATTTCTCCGGATCTCTGTCGAACATCGCCTTGCAGCCAGGAGCGCAAAAAAAGTACTTCTTCCCCTTGTATTCGCTGACGTACTTCGCCGTCGTTTCATCGACGTCCATGTTGCACACGGGATCTTTTGCCATTTTTCCCTCTAGGCACCTTGTGCTCTCAACGTTTAATATACTAACTCAGTTGACCACGCGTGTCGATTTGCAGCTCCACAAGAAATCGAACAGTTCCACGAGCAGTCGGTAGGTCACATCAGCTGCAGGGACGAGAAATCCGCACGACATATCAGGGTCGTAGCCTTCGTGAGTGGTCACTCGCGGGAAAAAAATGAGGCCGCGAAGCTCGTTGACGAGGAGTATCGTGCTGACGCTATCGACGTACCGGACATCGGGGCGTTCTGTTCCTGCCGTGCTCTTCATGAGCACTTTGACGTCGGACGCGTTGAGACCAGTCTGGTCCACGGTGTAGTTCAAGACCCATAGAAACCGTCTCGCTTCACCCACGATCTCGGCGGCAGCCGCGTGCAGCAGCTCACTATCCTGGAGCAGCGACTCGCCGAGGTCTGCCGGCAAACGCTTGAGATGCGCGGGAAGCTCAGCCGCACTGTGGCGCTCCCAGTACTCTAATAGGTCGTGAACGTCGCTTATCCCTTCAATGAAGGTTACCAGCACCTTTCCGTATTCCGATATGACGTAGTCCCCGTTAGGGAGCTGAGAGACGAGTCCCACGTCCTCCAAGCGGCGAAGATGTCGCACCGCTTCGTGTACGAGCAAGCCAAACCGCCGGCAAATGTCGATGACTGACGTTCGTTCGTCCAGCTGGTTCAAGATGTCGAGCCGGCTCACGTCTGAAAGTGACAAAAAAAGCCTCGTCAGTTCATAGGAACTCCGTATGGGCATAGTCTCTCCGTCTAGCGTTTGCTGCCGGCGCGTGCATGCGTACGGTAAGAAACGTATAAATAACATTCCCTTTTAGAGTTTAGTGCGGAGGCTGGCCTTGAAAGAGCTTTACGAGGACGTCAAGCGCGAATTGTCACAGATCTTAGCAGCGCGCGATCCGCGAGAGACGCGGAAGCTGCACGTCGTGTGTACGCCCAGCTTCTACTTGGATCACTTCGTGCAGGTCAACGATCTGAGCTCGTTTTGCAGCGCGCTTCAGGCGAAGTACGCCAGCGGCGGCGGCAACCTTCCTGGCTTCGTCCAGAGCGTGCTGTCGGGCGGCGGCGCGGCAAATACCGCAATAGCGCTGTCGCGACTCGGGCTAAGCTCCCATTTCATCGGCCGCACGAGCGAGCTTGGACATCACGTTTTGAAGTTCTTCGCCGAAAATAGCGGCGTTGACATCGCTCACGTGAAGACCGACGGCAGATTGGGACAGACCCTCGCTCTCGAGATTGGCGAGCAACGGATCAACGTCATGCTCAACGACGTCGGCTCGAACTATGACTTTGCTTTCGACAGCCTGCGCGATACCGATCTCGAACTCATCGAAAATAGTGAGCTCGTGACCGTGCACGATTGGGGGACCAACGTCGTGGGCGGCACCGATCTTGCCGTGAAGACGTTCGCTTACGCGAAGCAATACAACGTGAAGACGTACTTTGACTCGGCAGACCCGAGCCCCCGCGTCCACGACCTCACCGAACTCTATGAAAGCGTGATCGCGAGCACTAACCTTGATATGATGAGCCTCAATCAAAATGAGCTCGAGAAGCACACCGGTGAGGCCACCCTTGAGCGCGCGATCGCATTCAAGCACCGAGTCGTCTCACGCGTTGATTATCACACCCCCTGGTTTGCGGCGTCGATCGACGATGGCGTGACGTTATTCCCCGCGTTTGGCGTGGAGCTGCACCGATCCACCGGCGCCGGTGATGCCTGGAACTCAGGCAACATCTTTGGTGAGCTCCTCGGTCTGGCCCCCGAACTGCGCTTGTGCCTCGCGAACGCGGTGGCAGGCTACTACGTATCAAGCAGACGCGGGGTCCACCCCACCATCGATGATCTGGTAGCGTTCGTCAAGACTGAGAAACTGCGCCCGCTGCCGGCGGAAGTCGCGAACGTCGCAAAATAGACAATAATACCGCAGATTCCGTGCGGTGCAAATCTTGGGTGAGATGCGGATATCACGAACGTCGCTTGGCACACGACCAGTAACGAGCGGTGCGACCGTTATTCGTCCCGCTCCACGCCAATTTCAGAATAGAACCTGCGCGTTATGACCTCTTCGACGAGGCGGAGCAGCGTCGTTCGGTCCCTGACGCCGGTGAAAACGCCGAGGGGAATCTGCGCGGCAGCGGCGTTTGAATGGCCGCCTGCTGAGCCGATGTCGCCGAATGCTTGGCTCATGATGGCGCCGATGTTGACGCGGATGTCCTTGCTCCGCGCGGAGATGTGAATCTTTTCTTCGTTGAGCCCGAAGATGGCGACGGCCGTTACCCCCTCAAGGTTGAGCACGTAGTCGGCCGCTTGCGCGAGCGCGTCTACGTTGTGCATAAACCCGACGCACGAGACAAGGTAGCTTCCGGTGATGTGCTTGTTGTGGATGGCCTCGCCGATTATGTCAAGCGTCTCCATTGACATCGTCGGTGATTCAATCTGATTGAGAATCTCTCTGTCGGAGAGCTGCATGAGCTTCATTGCGGCGGCGAGATCTGATGGGGTCACGTGCTTTTTGTAGTCCTGCGTGTCGATGCGTATACCGTACAGCAACGCCGTCGCGAGCCGCTTGTCGATGTCAATGTCAAGCTCGTCAAGGTAGTTCGTCAATATCGTCGCCGTTGACCCCACATCCCTGATATCGGTGTACAGGACGCGTTGTTCGGGGATCCCGTGATGGTCGATGATGATTCCAACTTTGTCTAAGTTTGTCAGGGGGTTATTCGCCCCTGGCGTCCCCGTATCGACCAAGGCGAGCATGTCGTACTCGTTCGGATCAACCTCGTCGACGTGGACCAAGTCGATGTTGAGCAGGTTTACAAAGGCTCTGTTCTCCTGTCTGCTGATCTCGCCGTGGTAGAGTATCGCGGCTTCCGTGTCGACGCTGGCGGCGATCTGCCGGAGTGCGAGTGCGCTTGCGATCGAGTCGGGATCGGGGTTATCGTGGACCAGTATGCCGAGCTTCTTTATGCTTTTGAGGATTTCGTAAAGTCGATTCGCAGACCGCTGCGATTCTGCTTTATGGAGATCGTACATCGTGGCGATCGCGATAAGCGCCGAAGGATACACGACCGCGTCGGCCCCCAACTCTTCGAGCTTATCTTTGCTGAGCGGATCGGCCGCTCGGACGATCACAAAAACGTCTGGCTTCCTCTCCTTGATCACGCTCAGCGCCTTGGTGTTCGCTTCGACGTCCGAGCTGAGAATCATAACGATCTCGAGATCGGGCGTGAGCAGCTCGGTGATGACCTCCTCCTTTGTGATGTCGCCGACATGCGCGTCAAAATTCTGGTCACGCAGCGTCTCGACCCGTTTCGCGTTCTTGTCGATAATGGTAAACATCCTGCCGCGTTGTGCGAGTTCCTTGGCGACGAGAAAGCCGACGCTGCCTGTGCCGAGTATCGCGTACGTTACGCGTTCGTCAATTTTGAGCGGTATGCCTTGCTCCAAGCTTGTCGAATTATAAGCCGAAATAAGCCACCACCTGCTTTTTGAGCTTGCTGGATTGAAGCCTCAAATTTAGTTTGGGTAAGCTATATATGCGGAAGGGGTATAAGAGCATATGCCAAATACGGGCCGGTAGCTTAGTCAGGCAGAGCGTTGGGCTCTTACGGTATGCTTGTTGTGACCTGTTGACCAGAGATACCCAAAGGTCGAGGGTTCAACTCCCTCCCGGCCCGCGTATTGCGGGGCTGTGGCCTAGTCAGGAATGGCGACGGGCTCCAGCGGTAAAGGTTCTCGATATGATGAGCAACGGGTCAACTGATGACTCGGGGACGCTTGAGTCAGGTGATGTCCCGTTGGAGCACTGATCGGAGAGACCCGTCGATCGAGAGTTCAAATCTCTCCAGCCCCATTTTTTCCCCAAGCGCATACGTGAGTTGGCGCTTGGCGTCCGTGCAAATCGGCAGATTGAGCTTTTTTTGGAGCAGTCTCGTAGCGCATGGCTTCGTTGCTTCCGCCTTAGCGAGTTGTTTTTGAATTGAAGCGCTCGATGTCGACGAATGCGCACGCGTGAGCTGTAAAGTGACCAAAACGTTAAGTATGTATAAATCTTACTCTAGCTCGAGAGTCCCGTGGTGTAGTGGTCAATCATGCGGGCCTTTGGATTCACGTGGTCGTGGTACATTGGCCACTGATAGAAGAAAGCCCGCGACTGCGGTTCGAATCCGCACGGGACTATACGCCTTTCGAGGCTGTGCCGAGGTGGGGTAGCTTGGTTATCCTATAGCCCGGTGGAGTCTCTTTTTTCAAGTATTTCGTCGAATAAAGAGCAAAACGAGTGTTTTTGTAATTCTGCGCAGATTCTATGATGTTTGAACCTGCGGCTAATGCGTCCTTGACGTTTTCGATGGTTATCTCGTGCCATTAAAGAGCTGCAGGAGTCCTCAGTTCATAACGGTACGTGACGTTTTCGGGGTCGATTGGCGATTTTACAAGCATCCGCTGCCTGAGCAGGTGTCTGATGCGTATCTAGAGTATTGGTCGGGTACTGTTTTTGAAATGTGACGAATAGGCAACGCCAAACTTGGACGTTACATACGATCTGCTATCTCGATGCAATCAATTCCGATAGTGTCTCACTATGTTGCTGCGCTCTGCTGATTCTGTGCGCAACTCAATGGGGTGCACAGCAATCCGATTTCGAGACGACACGTCGCACGTTCACTCTTGGGTCTAGGAATGGGATCTGCGCTATTCAGACAGGTAATGTTTTATAACTAAAACACAGGGGGTTTTGTCATGGTAGAACCTGTAGATGCGATACGGGCGATTCACAATGCGTTCAGGAATGACATGGAGCATATCGATGCTGCCGCGTTGGACTCAGCACGGGGAACGGGGGGTCTTGACACCACCGTCGAGCGTTTCCGGTTCTTCAACGAAGTATTGGTCTGGCATGCCCACGGAGAAGAGTTAGCTGTCTTCCCCGTGCTCGAGAAGGTCGCCCCGTTGGTTGCTGAAGCCTATGTGAAAGATCACCGTGGTTTGGACTCGGCATTTGACGAGTTGAGCAAATCGTATGCTTCACGCGACCTTTTAGCAACTGCCCGGGCCACTGCGGCGTTCCGTTTTCATCTCGATATCCACCTGGACAAGGAGGATACCCATCTCTACCGGATTTTCACGGAACGGGTCTCCGTGCCCGAACAAGGAAAGGCGGTTGGTATCATGTCCAGCACGATTCCCCAGGAGCGGTTCCAGGAAGTGGTGGCGTGGATGTTCCCGCTGATGGGGCAGGACGATCGTGAAAACATGACCCGTACCTGGCAGATGGTGATGCCTGCACCTGCCTTCGCCGGAGCAAAGGAACTCATTAAAAAGGCCGTCGGCAGTGACTGGGCCGAACTCACGCACCGCATCCCAACGTTATAGGCCCTGCGAGATACCCTCGTTGTTGCTGCCGCGTTCATTCCTTCCAGAGGCCGGAAGGAAGAGCCTTTGTGAGGCTCCGGCCCCGCAAGACAGAAGCATTAACGTGATACCGTCCAGTGTTTAGCCCCAAGAAAGACTCATCACGATCGAAAAATCGTCTCGGGACAGGCAGTGGGCGAGAACAAGATCGAACGTCTTTAGCCGTTTCGTGGGGGTCGCTAAATCTGTTTAACGTGTTTCGCACAGAACTCGCCGATTTTCTCGGTCGAAAGACCCAAGATGACACTATGAAGTGGTCACTTAATTTTGCGGAGGTAAAAAAATGAAAGAGATGCCATTCACAGCGACTGATGTGACGACGGGGTACGTCACGGGTGCGGTTGCGATGTGAGGGAGTTCCACAGAGAGCGTCGTCATCGTATCATCAATTTGTATCGTGGCGCGTTGCAGCGTTACTTCTAAGACATGCCCACAGTGAGTGTTATCTGCGGTGAGAAAATGGAAGTGCCAACCGGGAACGCATATACTACTCGAGTACTGAGGCGAGAAAAAGCCCACGAAAGTGCCTGTGACGTTGTGAAGTTCAAAGACTGATTGGTTTTTTAACGCGTCAGAAAGCGGAGGATACGGCATCACCTGCTTTGGGGGCTACGCACTTCTAGGTACGAGCATTCCCCCGTTATCTTTACCGCGCAGAAGATGTTCTTCGTCGGCAATTGCTGGTCTAGGTAGTTCTGCAGCTCAAAATAGTTCAAAGGGCCGTTTGAAGCTTCGGAGAATACCAATTGTCTATCAACCTCGAATGACGTCACGTCTGCAAAAGGGGTTTTCATTGAATCGTTGTCGAGGTAGGCGTTTCCGTCGGATTTGATCTGATAGAATGTGCCATTTAACAAGGCCATCTCACCGTCGAGGGCGTCAAAGGTGCCCAAGCCGAAATCGCCGTGCGCTCGCAGCTCTTTGAGAGTCGTCTCTCCGCTGTAGTCGCCTGCCTGCAGCGCGCTATAAGTCGACGCTTGAACGAGCACGCCATGTCCCGAACTGAGTTGCGGTGTCTGAGAGGGAGGGCCTGACGTGTACGCGTACGCTGCCGTGGCACTACTGATAAGCGCCACGACTGCTATTATCGAGACCGTGCTTCTCTGCAGGGCTTGACGTGGGAGATCTCAATATGTATGTACAAATGCGCGATATCTACCTTGACGCTCTAGCTTGAGCCGGCTGGAGTTTAGCATACGCCTAATACAGCTCCAACTGCAGCTCCAGAACGAGTCGATTGGTGATTCTACAAGCATCCATTGCCTGCGAACGTGTATGATGTGTATATGCGATACTAGAAAGATGTCGACCTTACAGGTTGAGTTCCCCATCAGTTCGATACCTGAAGCTTCCCTGCATGCTCAAGCGCGTGACCTTCGCTGCTTAGGCAGTTCCAGTCAACGACCTACAACATCATTGCCGACGTCACACCACGCGCGACAAGGAAGATGCCGACAAGGAAGAACACGGCGGCAATTATCTGACTTCCGTGTATCTTCAAGAAACGGATGATGGGGTCGAAGATGCGGTCGAAATTTCGGGGCGTCACGGCAAAAACGACGAGTGGTCCCCAAAGCCAGCATAGCGTTATGGCCATTACCAGGAAGAAGGCGATCGCTTTGTCGTGAAGGGATAGCACGACGACACCGATATCCTTGCTTGCGGCGAGAGCCGGAAGCGATGAGAAGATATTGCCGAAGCCGAAGGCGATTCCCATGGAAACCAATGCTCCGGTGCCCATTGCCGTCGCGTCAAAAGTTTTTGATTCCCCTTTTTTCAGGAGCGAACGAGCGCTGGCGTAGAGGAGGAGGAAACCGAGGATGAAGTCGATCGTCACCGTCGCCAACGACGGCTTGCCACCGGTCGTCGTCAGGCTTCCGACGGCAACAAAAACCAGGCATATCAGCGAAAATATGATACAGTACGTAGCGACAAAGATCACGCCTTTTTTAAGCCGGTGTTCAGCTGAGCTCAGTACCGTCATGACCGTAATGATTGCCAAAGGGCTTATCATGGACGCGATGGCAAGCGGTATCACGACCGCGAGAAGTTGAGGCAGGGTGGCCATTATGGTTACTTTGGTGCTTCAGAGCTTATCAGTAGCCTTGTAAATGCGCCCACGAACTTAATGCTTCCGATTTAGCTCCGAACTCTGAGGGCGCGAAAGCAGAAAATTACCGTCACTCGTGTAAGAGCCATTTTGTAGCATCAGACTTGCGGAAGTTTGCTGAGCAATATGGTGATACCATTCAGTGGGATCAGTCAAGTCCGCTGCCTGAGCACGTTTATGAGGTCTACATGCAGTATTGGAAAGGTACGCAGTTTCTTTCCGTAATTGAAAGGCTTTAGTTCAATGCGTTACTTCCATTCCCAGTCTTTTACCGTATACGTCCAATCCTCATTTGCTTCCACTTCGTACACGCAGACAATGCTGTTGAAGCGTGCAAGCTTCGGCGACCGCGTTCGGAAGAAACGCGCTCCTCGAATACTGCTCGCTGGAGGGTTCTTTTTTGGAATACTGATACTAGACGAGACAAATGTAGCAGTGTCACCGTCCACTGTCAACAGTACTCCGTGACCTTCCGAGTAGCTTGTTCCATCGGGTCGAGCGGTGCTGACATAGGTCAGCGCGTTCGTGCACTGTATCCCGAAAACTGCGCCTTGTTCTTGAAACGTAAAGCTCTAGTGTCCCGTTGTCATCGAGCACTCTCATGCCCATCGGCTTGCCGGTTCCTTCGTATACCAGTTCGCCCAACATTAGACCACCTCACCAGGGTAAGGCTAGTATGTTTAAATGTTTATGGAGCTGCTTCGGGCAAAAATGCAAGGGGACGAGTGGGCCGAGGTCGGGCATCGCGGATGCGCCGCATAGCGCGCTTCACAGCTGTCTATTCCCCGAAGCCCTCTGCCCGGAGTACGAAGAGGTCTCAAGCAAAAGGGGAGGGCGAAGCCCTTACGCCGCAATGACCACCGAATAAACGACGGTGCTTGTTGTTTGGTTCGCTGGGCTTATCTCGCTGAACGCAATGCCACCGGTTCCCGCCTGAGTTGCCTGGAAGGTGAACAAGTCCGTGCCGCCTGCTCCGACAACTGTGCTCGATGTGCTGACGTTGCTCGCATGCGTCTGATTGACCAACATAAGGGTAGAGTTGTCATAGAAGGCCAGCTCCCAGTGGTAGCCGGTCGATGGATTCGATGGCAGCCGGATCGTAAAGTCCTGTCCCTGTGAGACATATACCGCGTTCACTGTGGGCACAGTGAGCGTTGTACAATTAATCGTGTACTTCACGGTGTTTTCAGTTTGGTTCGCGGGGCTTACGCAGAGGAACGTGATGACACTGGTTCCCGTCTTAGTTCCCTGGAAGGTGAACACGTCGGCGCTGGCCGCTCCGGGCACTGATATGCTGTCGGCCACGTACGTCTGATTGACCAACGTTACGGACGAGGTGTCATAGAGGGCCAGCTCCCAGTGGTTGCCGTTGCCGATCGATGAATTCGATGGCAGCTGGATCGTAAAATTCTGCCCTTGTACGGCGGTGAGGTTGGTTGCATTACTTGCGTTACCACCAAGCGCGGCTGCTGCGTCAGCAGCGACCGTTGCGCTACTAACGGCCGTTGTCGTTGCACTAAGGCTCGGGCTTGGACTCGGGGTTGACGACGATGTGCATCCCGCGATCATAACCGTTGCACACGCTATCACAACGAGCACTACAATGAGGTGTTTTTGCATTTTCTCTTTCTCCCACAGACAGTCTCCGTGCCGCTTTAGACTGCTTTAGTATGCATTGTTCGTTTAATGAAGTTTACCCGCTGAATCGTCGCTTAGGTATCGCCCCAAGAAAGATTGATGCGTCCTCGCGCCGAACGTGTCAAAGGAGAAGGTGCAGGCGGTGCTGAGTGAGAATCGTAGCCTTTTGAAAGTGAGAGATAACCCGCTCGGCTCAGTTTTAGCCTCGCGTTTTGATGCCTCTTGTTTGGCCATCCATCTTAGGTTATTGCCGCAGTTGAAAAACGAAGCGCTTGAATATGTTAAAGCCTCGACGTAGCGTCGATATTGCGTTTTGCATCTACTGTCCTTTCTGAGCAAAACATTCTTCGTTCTAATCAGACACATGAGTGCTGCATTAACACCGCTGGTGAGAATATGTACGAATTGTATGCGCCAGAAAGCGGAAGTTACGTCGTTCAAGACGAATACACTCTAATGAAAGACCACAAGCATAGGAACCCGGAGTTGATTATTAAAACTAGCGATGGTCGTCATCCGGAGCTAGAAACGGCGTCTTTTAAGGTTATTAAAACATATATGTTCGACGATAGTCCGGATAACAAAGCGAAGATCGAACTGCTGCGAGTTTTTATCGAAGGGGATTTCTCGGTTATACTTGATCCAAAAGAGACGATAGGCCCTGCTAGTTATAGTAAAGGGGATCCCGGTCCAGAAAAAGCATATAGTATGCTCTATGAAAAATTCACTTTGCGTCAGCTTAGCGACTTCTCTTTACCCTGCGTGGCCATAAAGGGCATTTTCGCGCACACTAAATATGGCCGATACTACGATGTCGAAATACGCAATGCGCTTTTAACGCAGGACTTTCCGGCTGCGTTCTTTGGGAGGCCGGTTTCTGAGTTGGAATACAGCTTTGTTTCGACTGATGTAAATATCACGCCGATAATACCGTAGACGTCAATCGACATACAGTTCCAGGGTACCCGTAACAGGCGGATGAGCCGATGTTGCAAGAAAAGGTGGAATAGATGAAAATACCATCTCTGCACGGGGGCGTAGCCGGCGAAAAATTCCGACATAAAGACGATATCGCGTGGTGGATGAAGCGGTACGAGTCGCTCTGTACGACCGAGGCAGACGACGTCATACGAAAAGCGATGGCTATGCTTAACGACGCGGTCGCCTTACGTGATCAGGCTCTAGGCCTAGTCGCGCAGCTAGATCAAGATATCACCGAGGCCGAAGACGAAATAACGCAGCTGGGTGGAGCGGCGTTTATTGAAAAACTAGAACCGATGATCGAAGAACTAAAAGTATATTTCGACAATTTGTACGAATCGCTCAAGCGCCCTCGGCCTTAAGCGGCAGAAACACCTCCCGCGCCAGTCCCTTAGGGGCATCACCACGCCTCTGTCTTGGCAAGATTACCCCAAAATGCTCGGTATTGGCCCCCTATGGTTTGTGGAGATGCTGCTCTTCTTCGACATCGGCTACACGATCTGGTGGGCTGCGAGAAGAAACCGTGTACCACGGCGGCAGAGCAGCAATGAGCCCCCCAGCTATCGCGCCATAGCCGCGTTCATCCTTATCCTGGCCTTAACCAGTTACTTGATCCGCATCATCATCATACCGCTGGGTAGGTCGGCACTCGGCTTTCCGACCCTGTCTTACCTCCCCCAGTATCTCAGTTTCTTCATCGTCGGCACCGTTGCCGTCCGTCGCAACTGGTTCCGGAACATTCCGAAATCGATGGGAGGGCGCGCTTTATCCTGGCGCTGGTCGCGACGATCACTCTCTTTCCCCTTGCGCTCACCGGAGGCGCAAATTTCGCAGGCCACGGGTACTGGCAGTCTGCGGCCTATGCGCTGTGGGATTCGACCGTTGCGGTGGGAATGGCCCTCGGGCTGATCACTCTCTTCCGTGAGCGGTTCAACTGGTCGGGCAGGTGCAGCCGGTTCCTGCAGCGGCACTCGTACACCGTCTATGTCATCCAGGCCCCGATCATCGTATTCGTTGCCGTTGCGCTGACGGGACTCTCTCTCGAGCACCTGCTCAAGTTCGGTCTGGCAGCGGTGATTACGGTTCCGCTCTGTTTTGCGGCAGCCTACCTGGTTCTGAAGATCCCGTTCGCCTCCAGAGTTCTCTGATGACCGACCTCATGCTCTTCAAATATGTAATGAGATCCTCGCTCTGTCGAGAGGCGGTTATGCGGACGGGGCCAATGCACGGAGGCGGGTCTTGATAGCGTTTGTCGGCGCAATTGCACTCGCGCTTGCAAGCTCACAATGGCAGAACTTTGGATTCGGCGTTGCGGCTGCATTCGTCCCGGGCTACGGGATAACACGTGCTCAATCAATAAGGATATGAAAGCATGTCCGATATATCCAAAAGAGAAATAAGGAGTGACGCTCTACACTACGTCGGCGATGCGAAGATAGGCAAGCTGACCGGAAACGGCGGGACGTACCCGCAGCTCCGTCGGCCTAAAACGTACGCCCACCTGATAGGGAAGAAGGCCCACCTCTTTGAGATCACCAAAGATGGGCAAACGGCACTCCTTATTTCGACAGGTGATGGTTTAAACCTGTCCACAGAGGGTTTAAGCCAAAGTGAAGACGCCAAACTCCCAAAAAGGGAGAATCCGCACGGGACTATACGCCTTTCGAGGCTGTGCCGAGGTGGGGTAGCTTGGTTATCCTATGGCCCTGTGGAGGCCACGACGCGGGTTCGAATCTCGCCCTCGGCCTTCGATTTTCTCTATTAGCGTCAGCTTCACTTCCGCCTTGAAAAATAAGTGATTTAAGAAGGCATATCTCAGATTCAAGCTCCTACAATCGATTTTTGATGTATTTTGAGCTCCCAAGTTGGATAACTTTTTGCGAAGGTTGTATAACTTCGGAGGGTTCTGCCCCGGCTGCAAAAGTAACAAAAAGTGCCCTCCTGTTTTCGTCCCGAGTTTCAAATATCTGAGCTGTCTTGCCAATTTCGTCTGCGTATGCTTTAGGCCGTCTCTATCGCTGTATATCACGCCGTCGCGCTTGCACTCGCCGAAAACGCCCGCCTCCTTGGAATGACGGCCGTTTTGACGCTATTACTGACGCCAGAAAAAAAAGCGTTCACTTGTCTATTTCTCTAATAAGAACTGCTCAGGGCCTGCTTCATACTGTTTAACATCCATCTCTTTAAGGGTATTATTGCATATTACCACTGCTTTAAGTAGCACGGAGATACACAGTTCACGTGTTTCTGCCCGTTGTATTTTCTGTAATTGAAAGGCTTTGACCTTAAGTGCTTTCTTGTAAAGGTGCTGGTAGCGTGCTAGTATCCTGTCATCACTATCGTGCATCCAACTTACTTTGCTTGGCATACTGCTAGCCCTCCTGCCAAATAACACCGTTCTCTCGTAGCTCGTTTATTAAGTGTAGCTGTATCTTTTTGAGCAGAATAAGGCACTCCGTCTGCTTTCCCTTGTCTGTTATTGCTTGTAGGTGGTCAGCTCGGACACCGGCACTAGCACAACTCAAAACGCCCAAGCATCTGTCTCTTACATTTTCCTCGTAGCCTACTTGAGCAACTTCCTCCCAGAGTTCTGCACGTGTCTTCCCAGTCCACACCATTACTTCATCCGGGTCAAGTCCTACCCATTTATCCCACTTATCTTGCTGTCCTCTAGTGCTGTAAAAAAGCTCATCGTAGCGCTCGGACCCACGCTTCTTGGCAGCATACTTGCGCTTATACAATCGGTCTTTATCTTGGTGGTTCTGCTTCCAAGCTGCTGTACGGTCACGGCAAGAAGAGCACGTTTTAAGTGGGCCGGCGTGCTCGTGGTGGCAAGTAGGACAAACTACCATTGTAATACTTGCTACTTCATACTCTACAATAAACCTTTCTCATACTCTACAAACAGATTAAAAAAAGGACAGCTGCGTCTAACCTAATCCCCTTTGTGCTTGCGTTCTTCATTACCGCCGGACTTATACGAGTGTTTCTTATATTGAGAGAGCCGCCCGCGTCATATCAGAGACTAGCTAGGCGGCCATTTACCCTTTGAAGTTTGCTTAACGCTCTTCGCGGTGAATAACGGCCATTTTGACGCTAATATTGCCATCAGAAAAAAGCGATCACGCTATAATTGCATGTGTTCATGTAACAAACACCGGCCAGGAGGAATAAAATGATTAAATCTACCCACACACTGAAAGATTATAAAACTCTGGTTAAACTGATTATAGAATTGTGCGAGAAAGGAGCAAACGAAAGTGCCAAAGATAATCGTGACTCAGTGGACACTGCTGCTTCTTTTGCAAATGGGCGATATGTTGCCTACATGGAAGTGTTAAATCTGATTGTCAATTATAAAAAAGACGACAAAGAATGAACTGGGGACCAAAAGCGGAAAGGACTGAACAAATGAATTCCCAAAATGCAAAAAGCCTTGTGGCTTATTTTTCCCGTGAGGGCAAGAACTATGTCAGCGGCGCGATCACCGATCTGCCGGTGGGCAACACGGAAGTGGTTGCAAGGATGATCCAAAAAGCAACGGGCAGCGACAGTTTCCGGATCGAAGCAGTGAATCCCTACCCCACAGATTACCATCAGACCACCGATGTGGCGCAAAAGGAACAGCGTGCCAATGCCCGGCCGGAGCTTACCGCCCATGTGGAGAACATGGATGCCTACGACGTGATTTTCCTGGGCTATCCCAACTGGTATGGCACGATGCCCATGCCGGTGTTCACGTTCCTAGAGCAATATGATTTCGCGGGAAAGACCATTATCCCGTTCTGCACCCATGAGGGCAGCGGCACGGGCAGCAGCGAAAACGACATTGCCAGAATCTGCCCGCAGGCAAGGCTTTTGAAGGGCCTGTCTGTCCATGGCACCTATGCGGGTTCCGCGCAGGGCGATGTAGAAAACTGGCTGCGGAAAATCGGTATGGCAAAATAGATTTATCCGGAGAAAAGTAAATGATAACTTAACAGACGCTATTGAAGATGTCTATTTTGCTGTAAGCTTTTTTTATGTCTCGTCGCGAGATGCGGTTGCTGACCTAGCTAAAATCTTTAAGCGGCCTTACTTTACAAGTCTACAAAGGATTAGTCGAGAACGAGCGTAACACAACTCCATTTAAAAAGAGCGTGAAAATTTCGCCATTGCCATTTCAAAAACCCGTTGCTCGCGTTCCATCGCATCAATGACTTCTTGCCTTAGCTTTTGAAAGGTCTGTTTATGCATGCCCTTCGGCCGATCCATCGCGTAAACGCCGTCTAGGTTAGCAAGCCCCAGCTTTCGAGCGGCGCGTTTAGTGCGTCTCATTGCCGCAAAATGAACGTCTCCTGACTCTTTGCAGCTGTAATAGGTCAAATGATAACAATGTCGGCACAAGAAGTAGCGGCCTCTAGGTGGCAGGTGGAGCTTCGCGACGCAGCGCCTACATGGCACACTGACGGTTCTGCTTCACCAGGCCATGCCTAGGCGCTATTCGCCCGCGCAACGTTCGCGATAGCACGCGAGCAGCCGCTTGATGATATCGTCAAACGTTTCGCCGCGCTTGCCTATAGCGTCTATTTCGGCTTTCGTCTTTACGTGCACTGATATCGTCGCGCGATCTTCACGTTTCATATTTTCTTACGCATCGGGGCGCATCGTTTCGCGCAACCGGCCGCCGCAACCGTAATCTGCCGATCCTTCGCACTCCGTAACCGGCTTCACTACCTGGGATAGATACGCGCAAACTACGTCGGCGGCATCGTTCGGCATATCTAATAAGTCGAGGTACAAATCAGTCACGCGCCAAAATTCTTCCCTGTCGCGTACGAAATCGTATTCGAGCGCGTCCAGGTCAATAGAGCCGAGCCGCGTTTTATCGAGCACGCGTCCGTTTGGGGTCCGCTTCTCTATTACCGCGTGCAACGTGATCGCTCCGTGCCGGATCCGCCTTCGTGGGCCGTTTTCCTGTCTTACGAACTGAACGCGGTATTCGCTATCTGCAGTCATTTTGTTACCCCCTTACATTCCAGTCTTCAGACACGAGTAGTAACGGTAGCACGATATATAAACGTTACTAAGATTGTTACAATAGTAACTATCCGAAGTCTTGTAAAAGAAAATAGTCTTGTTGGAAACGAAGGGCGGCGCGAGCGTGGGCGCGGAACTGATTTCACTGTTCAGCCATCCGGGTCGATTGACCGCAAATATATAGTTGACACGCTCACTTCGATGATCGCGTGAAGTGGCTAATACTAGTGCAAACACAGTGACTATCTATGATTACACTGAAGCGCAAGCCAAAAGAGCCCAGCTTTGTCACAGGCCAAGAAGCTCTAATATATGAAGTCGAACGGGCGTGTGGCCAGTTAAACAAGCTTAAGGACTTGCAACTAGACGAGCCTTTTTTGCGTGCGGTGGCTGCGGAAATACGGGCGCACATGAACCACTTAGGGGCAAGCTTGCAGAGCTTAACGGAACCTTGCGGTTAATGACTGTAGCTAAAACGGCTCGGGCTTGCAAAGGCCCCCCACCCAGCGTTCGGCCCGGACGCGTTTAACTCTCGCGGCTGTCCGTGTCGCCTCGCTTACCGATAATCGTGCCAAGCATGAGGCGCTTACCTAAGGGGCTAAGATACGCATGACTTGTTTCTTTTTCATGTTCTTGCTTCTCCGTAGCTCTGAAACTCGAAAGGAGCGCATCGAGTGCTTGGGTATCATCTAAACTAGCCTCGGACTCCTCATAGGCTTTTGTTTTGACTTCTGAAAGCGCGCGCCTTAGCAAGTCTGCGTCGTTGCCGGTTAAAATTAGTCCGCTTTCAATCATTTTTCCCCTCCTTTATCGGTACTTATTACACGTACCACATGACATTATGCATATCGGTTCTTTCTGTTGGCAATATTAGCGTCAAAATGGCCGTTATTCCCAGCTGCAAGCGTTAAAAACGCTTCAATAGGTAGGTGGTCACTGCACTAGTCCCGGATAGTGCGCAGACGGCGATAATATTCACAATACGGGACACGCTCATTATCACGGCGCAGCTTACACCCGTTATATTTCTTGCACCGTCGACAGTCTATCATTAAAGGGTAAACCAAATCGCTCTACTAGATTCGTTACCTAAGTCCGGGAGAAAACTAATCTTATCTACGATTGCTGTGTGCAGCGTGCCCATCGCGTTTATCGCCTGCGTCAGTGACGTAGGTTAGTATTGGCCACTTTCCCGCGAAAAGCGCCGTTAGGTGTGACACAAACGCACTGTCACGCTTTCCCCCACAAACGTCGTGTCACGTTTTCCCACACAATCGCTGCCTCACGCGGCCTTATGAAACTACTCTGTGCAGTTTGGATCGGAGATGAACGTTATGGCAACGAACGTAACAACCATAAAAAACGGGGCCTGCTGGTATGGCCTCCACTTTGGCTGCTTGAACACCAACGATCCGAGCTGCACCAAGTGTGCAGAGCGCCTCGCCAACGCCGTGAACAGCGTGCTTCGCCCCTCCGGCTCCGGCATAGGCGCAATCCGTTGAAGCGCAAGAGCGAATGCGCGCTTTGCTGGAGGCCTGTAATGGATGACGATGCAGAATTCATCACCCGTCTCACTGGCTTTGGGCTTAGCGAGAAGGAGGCACAACTCTATCTCCATCTGCTGAAGTACGGGCCAAAAACACCGTCTCCCATCGCCAAAACGCTGAAGACGTACCGCGAGGACGTGCACCGCACGCTCATCAGCCTCATCGAAAAGGGCATAGTGCGCCCCTCGCTCGATTCACCAACAGTTTACGCAGCGGTTGATCTTGATACGGCCCTTGATTCTATAGTGAAGAAGCACGAGAGCGAACTCCGCGAGATGGAGGTGCGAAAGCTGGAGCTTCAAGAGCTATCAAGATTGCAGCAGTTTCGCTCCTACGGCGAGGTGAGGACGTTCAAGATAATCAAGAGCATCAAAGAACTCGTCGCTGCCGCTTTACCCCTTTTGGACTCGATGAAGGAGGAATGGCTTGTAGCCGTACCTGGACTGGCGACGATCGTTGCCTCATTGTTTGGTATCAACGATGCCGCTGGAGAGTTTATTCAGCGCGGAGGCAAAGTACGGACGATAGTCGATATCTCATATCCAATTATCGACAACGTGTGGGAGCTGTTGCAAATCGGCGAGGAAGTACGCCACATCGATAGGCACGGCGTGATGTTCGTGGCGTTCGATAGAAAACATAGTATAACAGCCCTTAATATCCCCGAGAGCCCCTCACTGAACGCGCCGATGGCAGCTCTTTGGACTGACGATCCTGCCTATGCCGAGTATCTCGCTGCTACGTTCGAGATGTTGTGGAAACAGTCAGTTCCGGCGGAAGAGCGAATACAAGACCTCCTGGAGCAGGGCCCTCCGCTTGCATAGAAGACACTGGTATGAGGTGGGCTCTTTTTGAGCCGAATTGTTTTGTAGATTATCGGTAAGTCAAGCGAGCACAAAGATCTGACAATTAGGACTTAAGCCTCCAAAGAGACGCCGGCCAAGTATTTCAAATAATCATCATAAACTTACGCAGGAAGCGGATGCTTGTAGTGATTCCAATCAACGTCTCAGACGCCGTGAGTCAGTATATAGTTAGTGTTTGGCTGATCCCACAGTAATCGTACTAAAAACAAAAACTTAAGTCACAGCCCTCCGCAACCTTTTCCTATGCCATTCGTTCATCAACCTGAGTATATACCTGGAATTCCAGCAGCTACCATTACAACCCCCACTAATAATACGCGGGTGGAAAACTCAGTATTTGTTAAGGGCACGGCCCAAAACATTGGGGGAGGACAATATTGGCTATGGCTTGCATTATATGATTACAACGCGAACCGCCATTACCCACAAGATGGACCCGTTGCTGTCTCCTCAAACGGTCAATGGGAGATGACTGCATCTTTTGAGACCAGCGGAAGGTATGATATTACTGCGCTCGCTGCAGACCAAAACGCCAACGAGATTCTCTTACTATACCAAGCGGCCAGTGAGTCGAGCGGTGATTATCCGGGGTTGCCTGCCCTCCCCTCAGGATGCGTAACGCTGGCTTCAGTCACCGTCTCTAGAACGTAGCTTAACCATGTGCTTTTCCATTAAAGCAGGTTTACTAGGGTAAGAGACGAACAGCACTACACACTGAAATCAGGGATTGGGTGCTGGGAAAAAGCCACCACGAAAGTGTCGCTGCTATCTGGCTGAGGGGATAAGCAAAGCGAGGCGCACGGTCAGAGCAAAGCTTACCGCGGTAAACTTCTGCGTCATACATCACAGACGCGCGTAAGCACTGACAAATGCTATGCACAGCGGCAATCTAGACCTCAAGCGGTCCAAAAAAGCGGGAAGAGATATAAACACGCCAGCACAACCCGCTGCCAGCTGTCTGTGGAGGTGATGTGTTGCTCTTTATGGTCGTTGCTAAGCATACCGCTGAAGACTGTCCGGGAGGACTTGTGCGACGTGATGAAGATTTCATTGCTAAGGTCGTCGAACACGTGGAGCGGTCCGGCGTTACCCTCACTGAGGCATATACCGATGCACCAGGCCACTTGTGGTTCTTGGTTGTTGATACAAACGACAACGAAGCCTTGAACACTGCCTTGGAACCATTCAGGCTCGTTGGCAAGGTGAAGGTGCACCCCGTGCTGAAGCTCTCAGATATGACCGCGTGGGCGAAGAAGATAGGCATTCAGCGCTAAGCACTTGCAAAGCCGTTGCTTCATTGACCACCTAGCGTTGCTTGAGTCCGTTTAAGTCTAGTCAGATTTGCTCAAATTCTATATTGCATATAGGATAACCGTGCTCAGGCAGCGCCGACTTATACGTTCATCCTACGCGCTCACAAAAGCTTTATCACATCTATTTCATCTCTCAATGAATTATGAGCGCTGAGCTCAGTTCACTTGAGAAGACGTTGGTAGTCTCGCTGTGGCACAGAGCACAGGCAAGCAAAGCACACCCTGAGCTACTGAACGATGTTAAAGCTATTGAGCTCGTCAATCATCTTGACTACGATTTTTCAATCTTCGAGCAGCGCTTCACTGTTGAGGATAGCTTCAGATCTGCGGCACGAGCGCGGCAGTTCGACGATAAGCTTCGAACGTACATCAGCACACATCCTGATGCGTCGATAATGAATCTCGGCGCAGGCCTCGACACAGCCTTTTACAGGGTCGATAACGGATCCATTGAATGGTACGATCTCGATCTCCCGAACGTGATCGCTCTGCGCAAGCAGTTGCTGCCTGAAACCGATCGAGTCAAGTACATCGCCAAGTCGCTGTTTGACACGAGCTGGTGTGCTGACATGGGTCACACCGATAACGGCATCTTCATATTAGCAAAGGGCATTTTGTGGTTCTTTGAAGAGGCAGAGATCAAGCGCTTTTTCTCATCACTCGCTGATGCGCTACCGGGAGCAGAGCTTATCTGTGAGGCGAGCTCTAAGCTCGGGGCGTCGATTGTTAATGACTCATTAAAGTCCGTTGATATGGACGTAGAAGTGAAGTGGGAGTTGGAGGACGCACGCGTCATTACCCAATGGGATAGCCGCCTTAAGCTCATTGACCAGACTCCGGCCTACTTAATTCCTCGAGATCCAGCGTGGGGAGAGCAAACCTTAGAAAACATAGACGCGAGCGACCTGACCAACGCTTTATCTATTGTTCATCTATGCGTGTAATGCCCCCGCGCTTAGCGATACTCGACGCCTCCAACCCTATGCGGGGACCATAGGACGCGCTAATTAGTTGACTTTAACTGCCAGAACTGTAATATACCATGCTTGAAACCGACGCAAGGTCTTTAATCCCTGATTGTAGCTAACGCTTGTCACAATGCAGAGAGGTGACGAACTTGATCGAAGACGATGTTGAGGAGTTAAAAAAGCGAGTTGAGCAACTTGAGGCGTGTTGTAAAGAACTCCGCGAGAAAATACGTCCTGAAAGAATAGTGCCAGATATTTACAGATTTGACGACGAACTGGTAAAGCGGCTAGGGGGGCGCATTTAGAACGGCGACCTATTCCGAACCGCTCTTGCACTTCTTTAAAAAACGGCTCGGCAGTCCAGACAGTTCCAAACGAGACCATTAAAGCTGTCATTGCACGAATCTGAGCCTCCCATGTGGCGTTGGCAAATTAACGATAAAGTTCATTTTTGCCGTTATTCGAACGTACATAACGAAGAGCTATACTGGTCGTTCTTTTATTTTTTCATAAATGGAAGCTGATGTTCAACAAACGTGCGTGTCGTCGTAACCCCTTGAATGAGCTTTATGTCATCAACCACGCGGTTCAACTCGGAAAGTTCGTTCGCTTCGATGATGGCGACATAATCAAACTCTCCAAAAACATGCACAGCTCTTGTTACGCCACTAATCTTCACTAGTTCCTGCCACACTTCGTATTCTGCGCCCCGATTAACGTTCATCATTGTGAACCCAATTAGCATTGATTAATCCCCCTTTGTAATCCTGACTTAACATTTCCTATTCTCTTTCTTTAGTGTTTTCATGTTTTTCGGGCCATTAAAAAAAAAGCCGGTAGGTCCCGTGGTTTAGGCCTATTTTTTCCGTCTACCTTGCATTTGTTCTTTCGATTTAGAGCGATTTCTAGGCCCGTTCAAACTAGTGACTAGGCACGGCTTAAAAAATCGATTTTGCGCCTTGAAGGGATGAGATGATCCAAATCAATAATAACGATAATCGCTACTGTTTGTACACACTAAGGCAAATAGAGCAAATCATTGCACTACCTTCCCTTTTGTTAAGCACAAGAACCGTTCTAATCGTTCCGTCGTTGTTTGGGCCGGCGCAGAGGCTTGTAGAAAGGGGTGTAAAACTAGCTTTACGTTGAAAATAGCAATGTTTAAGTTGCATCGCTCTCGTCTTGCGAATTGGTTTATGAAGCAGAAACTAGCAGCGAGTATCGCAATTGTCATATTGGTAGTTCCTGTGCTCGGTTTTGGTTTTCCCAGTCCTAATGTATGGGGTTTACCGTCCGGCGGCGGTTGGGGTTTACCGTCCGGCGGCGGTTGGGGGTTCCCAAGCGCGGGCACGTTTAGCCTCGGTAGCAGCGACAGCACCAGCCCGTCTCCAACCGCTTCGCCGCACCCGCTGCACGCGCACCTTGTAGTTTGCATCGGGGATTCAATTACGGAAGGGTTTTCTGCCCCCAACAACTGGCCGTATCATCTCCAAGCACGGCTCGGCGGCAATTGGAAGGTAGTCGATCAGGGCGTTGGTGGGGCTAAAACGGCGGATATGCTCGCCCGTACAGATGCGGCCCTCGCGTTAAACCCGCATTTCGTCATTATAATGGGCGGTACTAATGACCTCGCAAATGGTGAGGTACCGCTTGCAACGACACAGGCAAATATCAAAGCGATGTGCACTCGTGTCGAATCCTACGGCGCCGTGCCTGTGCTGTGTACCGTCATACCCAACAGTTACCACCTAGCCGAACGGGATAGTTTGAACGCGTGGATAGCCGAGTACGCTAATTTGAAGGGATACCCCCTCATCGATTTTTATGCAGTCATAGACAACCCACTGAATCCCGGACATTCAAATCCAGCGCTCGTAATGTCTGACGGCGTGCATCCGAACCCGGCGGGATATACTGCGATGGGGAACGCAATCGACCTTGATATCTTTACTGGGAGACGCTAACCTAATTTAAGTGTTATCGTTAGCTGCGCGTCCGGCCCTTTTGGCGACCCGGTGAGGGTGACGGAAAGCTCGGAGAATACACAAGGTAATCTCAAAGCTGCCAGCAAAACGCTCTTCATTCCTCTTGTTCGGTTCAGCTCAGTATCGACCGTATTGTGAAGCTAAAAAAAGACGCCGCAACGCGAGCGACGTCCTATTCGCTGTGCGGACGGTTGGCCTAACCAGGGGCCTTACGCTGCTTTGGTCAATGCTGCAAAACTTTCACACCGCGCGGAAGACTGTTAAATACGATCTACACAGCATAGGCGTGTCGATGCTGAAGAGCACGAGCCCGCCCAGTGGGCTACCTCGAACAATCCGTCTTGCGGCGGGCTCAAGCTCTGTATTGGCCGCGCGCCTTCTATTTGCGCCCACGTGCAGTGGAAGAACGCCAGACACGACTCACGACTACGTTTGATCGCAGCCTTCGTTACAAGACCGTCCAATAGTAAAAGGGACCTTTCTGTAAGCGCAGGCATCTCTCGGTTTTTTTTACGGCCTCGCGATAACTGCTAAACGGGCAAACAAAACTGCATAACTAGAGACAAGAAAATCGCTATTTTCGTTCTAAACCTGTTTATCTTAAGCCGCAGGTGGGCAACTTGGAGGTGTGAACAGGCGGGGCGTGCGGGATACATGATCGTAAACCCAGCCCCACTTTGAAAAACGGCGCTGACGTTGGAGTTTCCGGCAACCAGCGTAAAAGCCATTAAATGGCATAGATTCACCAAAACCTTCTTTTCGCGCGTCATTGGACCCCACCTAAAGCAGGTGTCGCACTAGAGATAAACGTTTTTTGCGGTCACTCAGCCGTTGGATGTCGGCGCGAGCATTCAATTCGAACTACAAGAATTCGCCTTTGAACGCGGCATCATCATCTCGTGATGAACCTAGTCATGCTCGACGCCTACGCAGGCGCTAGGAAAAAACGGGACGAGACGGTTTGGCTTTGTTTGCTCCACTCGTGAGTCTCTGCTTTAAGCGGTCGGACTACTGCCCAGTGAGCGCGTCGGTGAGCATGAATTCGACCGCGCCGTGCGCGTAATCCTTCGAAACGCGTTTGAAGGTCTCAACGCGCGACGTTACAGAAAAAAGCGCGTCTAAGCCGTTCACCCTCAACATCGGCACGTTTTGATCGCCGGTATCAACATACGTTGGCCGATCAAACCGTATGCAGATTTCGTGAGCGGGCACCTCTCGTATCTCAGCCAAGTAGTGTTCGTGAAGGACCTCTCGTACGGTCTTAGCGGCGTAGTGCTCATCAAAAAGACGCGTTTGTTCGTCAGGACTGCGCGCGTTAATCTCTAAAGACGCCCCCTCTCGGAGCTTAGGCATCAAGACGCTCTCTATCCATTCTTCGTCAAATACTGGTGCGATATGTTCAAATTTGGGGATAAAAAAGGTAACCTCATCGTTGGTCATTTCGATGGTGAAGGGAAAAATGTAGACGTCAATGCCATAGCGCTCCGCGAAGTTGTGCGCCCCTTTTTGATACCCGCTCGATGCGACGAATACCCCCTTGTGCTGCCCTTGCAAATCATTAAGCACTGCACGGAACTTGCTGAGTTCTCTTCGACTGACTGGCTTATCCCAATGTTTTGCTTCTATTGCACACTTGCACGCCGTTGCGCCCGTCACAAACTCCCAGTAGATATCGATTTGGCGAGTGGCACCGCTTTTTCCGTGGAGTATCTTGTTAGCCTCGACAACGATGGTCTGCACCGAATCTTGCATGCGTATCTCCTCAAGCAGCTTCGTGACGATCGTTAGATGCGCTTCACCCTTGTGCGCCATACAAGCGATATGTGACATTCTTAACTGTATCAAGCTTTCTATTCGAGCCTGATCCTGATGTCGGCTGCCTGGGTTTTCTGGATTCAAGAAGGAAGTCTTGCCGGCGCCTAAGATGCCAGAATAACATCTTACAGAAGCGATAGACGTATGGGAGTTGTCACTGAACGGTGTCCGCTTGTGCAGGGAGTGTGACGCAAAGTTGTGGTCACGCTTTCGCACACAAAGCCCGTCTCACGCGGCCTTAAGAAACTTTCTTGCGCAGTCTGGTTTGGAGGTGACCGTGATGGCTAAAATAGTAGTAACAGAATACGAGCGGCACATCGCCGCCATCATCGAAAGCACGCTTCACACCTTGGTACATACCGATCTCACCGTAGCAGAGATCCTCGATGCTGCACACGAGAATGCGCAGCGAATGAGTTAGGATGCCGCCACTATACAATGATCGCAGAAAATAACGCGTGCTACTACGGGCGTCACGTAGGCTGTGTGAACGTGAATGATCCGAACTGCAGACGTTGCGCAGAGCGCTTAACTAATGTAGTGAACCAGTTAGTTCGACCGACGATGCAGAAGAATTAAGCAACGGTTAATTCGCTGCACGAACTTCAAACAAGATGGGATAACAAAGACCAGAAGAATTAAGCAACGGTGTTCGTTACACGAACTTCAAACAAGAGGAGATAACGACTACGACGACGATAATAAGGAGTAGTTTTACAAGGGCGTCTATCAGTCTTCTCTTTTCTTCTTTTTGCGCGCTATAGCTGTGCGCATCTGTGTCCTCCTCGCTGTCCATGCCGTGATCTTTTGGTTGGAAGCGATAAAAAGCTATGCTCCGAGCGCCATTGCGTGCGCCACTGTGGGTTTTAACGGCGCATTCCTGTTACGCCATTCGTTCATAAGTTGCGTGTCTAGGTTTGTGAAGTGAGTTGGCGGCGCTTCAATGCTACGCAACCATAAGCTCAGGACGGGCACGTCTAGCATAAAGAGGCCGCCGAGGGCGCCAACAATGCTCAAACATAAGTATAAGTATAAAGATGCTCAAACTGTTGAGCATACTTAACATAAATAAATGGAGCGAACAAACTATGCACGAAAGACACTATGGTGAGATGGGAACCCATCACGATATGGGTAAGAAGTGGATGATGAAGAAAATGATGTGGGAGCAGCTGGACGATGATGCCAAGAAGCAGTATGTGCTTCGCAAGCTCGACGAGAAGATCATGAAGAAAGAGTTTAAAGTCAAGCTTGTACAGCACAAAATGGAAACCTTGCGCTTGATGAAGGGCTGGATCGAGCGGTGAGATCCGTATCTCACCCTTATCCTAACTGCTAGCGGCCTGCGCCGCTACACGAGATAGAATGGAGAAGGAAAAATCGGAACATCAGCGTGTGCTCGTCAAAGGGTACATGCGCCCTGACGGCACGTCCTACTACGTTGTCATTCCCAAAAAGATCAGGGAACTTTTTAACCTGGACGGCGGCGAGTACTTCCTTATGAAGGCAAAGCCGGAAAAGGGGATCATCCTGCTCAAGCTCGTGGAGTTCGCCGACGAAGAGCAGGAAAAAGAGTCGGAAACGAAATAATTTTTTTGCGCACCTACGGCTGTTCACGCATGACGAAGGTCGCTTAGGACCAGACGATGTCACAGGATGTCAAAGAAGGCAAGCGACTGCTGCTGTTCTTTGGAGGGCGCGCAGCTTCGGAATGCGCGCCGAGCGGCTTCCGCACTAGGGACGCGTCAACATTAAAGCCTGCAGAACAGCTCAGGAACCCGAAATGACGAACATCGTTGAAACGTACAATCTCACGAAGATCTACAACAAGACCATTCGCGCCGTCGACGATATCAGCATCGAGATTCAAGAAGGGGAAATATTCGGCCTGCTTGGGCCTAATGGCGCTGGAAAGACGACGACGATTCACATGCTCGCGACTATCACGCGGCCCACCTCAGGCAGTGCTCGCGTGGGAGGGTATGACGTGCTCAGGGAGCCACGCAAGGTGCGAGCGATAACGGGCTACTCCGCTCAGGAAGCAGGGGTGGACGAATACTCCTCTGGCCGTGAGTATCTGACGCTCTTTGGGCACTACTATCATCTTGACAATCGGACGATCCGAAGTAGGGTCGATGAACTCCTCGAGCTTTTGGAACTGACCGACGCCGCTGATCGACTGGTAGCCACGTATTCGGGCGGCATGCGCAAACGGCTTGAAATCGGCACTGCCCTCATGCATAGGCCGCAACTTCTTGTGGTTGACGAACCCACGCTCGGGCTTGATATTCAGACCCGCGTTCGCATATGGGATTATATTCGCGCGCTCAACAAAGACGGTATGTCTATCCTTCTGACCACCCACTACCTGGAGGAGACAGACAAGCTCTGTGACCGCGTAGCGATTGTGGATCACGGGCGCGTCGTCGCCCTCGGAACGCCCGACGAACTAAAGGGAGAGATTCACGGCGACGTTGTATCATTGACACTGCCAGTCGAGGAGCCTGACCAACACGCTCAGACGATAGAGAAGGTACGACAGCTGCTCTCTGCGCAGCCCTTCGTGAAGGACGTGCAGCCCACCGCCGAGGCACTCAATATCTACGTTGACCAGGGAGGCGTCGCCGTGCCTCAGATCCTGCGTTTGCTTGAGGCAAGCGGCCTGACGGTTGGAGAGATCGCCCTCGCGCGCCCCTCGCTCGATGATGTCTTCCTCAAATATACGGGCCGTAAAATACGCGAGGAGAAAGGGAAGGCGGTCGGCGCGAGGGCCGCGTGGATCAGGAGGCCCCGATAGTCATGTTGGATGGATTGTGGGACACGTGGTACACCCTGGTCAGGTACCTGCGCACCTTCGTGCACAACCCCTTTTGGATGCTTATTCTATTGATCCAACCACTGGTCTGGCTTGTCCTGTTTACGCAGCTCTTCCAGAGCATCACGACGCTTGGCTTTACGTCAGGCAGTTACGTGCAGTTCTTTGCCCCTGGGCTCATCGTCATGTTGGCGGTGTTCAACGCGAACGCTCTGGCATTTAGACTGCTCAACGACATCAACTACGGCGTGCTCGTGAAAATGATCGCGACGCCGGTTAATCGCTACTCTCTAATCGTCGGCGGTCTGCTCTACATAGCGGTGACGTGGGTTCTGCAGGTATTCGTTGTGTTGATCGTCTCCTTCTTGATGGGCGCACGCGTGGCAACAGGAGTCGGCGGTGTCCTCATGACGTTTCTCATCGTAAGCTTGCTAGGAATCGGTCTTACGGGCTTGGTGGCCGCGATCGCGGTCACGATGAAGCGGCCGGAGCCCGTGGTGCTTATCGCGAACCTCATCACGCTGCCGCTGATGTTCCTATCAAGCATCCTGATTCCTGCGTATCTGACTCCTCAATGGATTCAAGACGCCATGAAGTTCAACCCTGTCAACTATGCGATCCTTGCAGTGCGACCGATGTTCCTCACGGGCTTTGACTGGACTGCGATTGGGCAGGCGTTGGTGGTATGCGGCGTTTTTGCGCTCGTCGCCATCTTTGTCGAAACGGCCGCATTTCGCAGATTTGGCGGCTGAAGATGAGAACGGCCGCTCGATCGCGGTCGCGTTTTTTCCTCTGATAGCGGCAAGGGGCGACGGGGTGAAGTCTTGAGCGAGGAAACGAATCCTAAGCATAAGAGCGGCACCATTAGCATGTCTTTAAATGTTACCGACTTATTGTACGCTTTGGGCGGTTGAAAGTAGGTTGCGAAACGCAATGCTATGTGATTCAACCGGTTAAGGCCCTACCCCCTCGCGGTTTTTTGCTCAAAGATCTATAAGCGATCTTCCGTGCCGTTATCGCCAGCGACTTCTGTGTCGTCTCGCACGCCCTCAGTCAGCAGGTGCAACAGCCGGCCGGCCATATCTGTCTGGGTTGCAAACGACGACTTCATAAAGCTATTTTCGTCGCGGAGCTGTTCTATGAGCGTGTCTTTCAGCTCGATCTCTCGTTTCAGTCGTGCAGCCTCGTGTTCGTTGTCCGCTAATGCGTAGCTTATGAGTTCAGCTGCGATGCGCGCTTTTGATTTGCCTTCGCTTTCAGCGCGGGTGAGGATCGTGGTAAAGTGTTCGTCGCTAACTGCCGTACAAATTTGCGGCATGTTATGTTAGGCGATTATCCTCGTATAAATGGCTGTCGAATTGCATCAGGGCGAAAATCAATTGAGATCGCATCTCGAGTCTATCTCTTCAACGGCTTTCATGTTTCAAAAAAGCTCTTAAAGCAAATTAATTAGACTATAAAAGTCTCTAGGGACATATATGCGATAATGCGCTTACGCTACCTTTTTATTAGGGATTAGTATATATCCATGCAATGCAAATGCTATTACGCTTAATATCCCGCGGTGTCTCCGGTACCGGGAGTTGGCACGGGGTAACCTGCCTCCGCAAATAGGAAGGTACGGGGAGGTGGTACGCGAGCATTTGAAGATATCGCGCGGACAAGGAAACACAACAAACAACGCAAGTCAAACCGCAATGGCCAATGGCGAACGTGCGGTCTAAAAGTGGCGTAAGGACGAGAAACGGCAACGGCGTGGCGCGCCTTTTTTTGCGAAGAAGTGGCACCTCTTTGTGAAGAGCGAAGAACCTGCTGCGCATGGGCCTCGTCTTCTTTGCACAACACCTCGGTAATGGTTCAACTTGTAGAGAGCCACTGGACAAAAGTGCGTCTGTCGCTGGCTATTGACTTGCGTTCCTGCAGTGATCCTCGTTCCCAAGTGTTTTTTTTGATGCGAATAGAAGCCGCGAAGCTCAGTCAAATAGACGTGAACCCTCAATTGAGGAAGAACTAGAATGATCAAAGGGCGCCTGCTATGTGCGACGATGATTGTTGCCGCGCTATTGTGCTTTTCTGCGCTGGCTACAATCTGTCCAGCAGCGGCTACAGATGTCAACGCGTCGGCCCCCGCGTCGGGGGCGAGTGGGCAACGGTACGAGATATTATCAAGCCTTTCGTCAGCTCAGACGCAAAGCACATCGACAACAGCGGATCCACAGTCACAAACGCTTACGATTCCGTTAGTGCCTTTTCAGCTCACCGTTGTAAATCAAACGGCTTCAGAATCTACATCATCAAGCGCGTCAGCGACGGTCGGGGCAAGTCAAACTGGAGGGGCACCTAGTGCCGCACCCAGTGCCGACACGGCGGCAGGCAATGCTGCGAATCCTGCGGATGCCGTCACCACAAACGTGACGCAGCCGACGGCTGATAACGGGTCGCTTGCGCCAATCCCGGTTTCAGCAGGAGGTGGTGGAAGTGGACTCATCTTGGTGATTTCGCTGAGTTATGTTACGGCAATCGTTGTCCTTGGCTTGATGCGCTACTGGTCTTTTTCGTTTGATGAGGGGGCAGAGTCACCTCCTGATTTGAACAATCCGGACATTATTTATGTGCGAGGCTCTGCATACTCGACGCTTGAGAACATCGAATATGGACACACTGCCGAAGGGCCGTGACGAAGACAACTTTGAGCTTTTTTACTCTCAGAGTGAAGACAGGGGGCTCCTGCTGCATTATGCCGCCGTCTGCCGTAAGGCGACACTCGTATTCTAAGCTTGTTTAACGCTACAACGGCGGTCTTGAAAAATGCGTCCATATTGCCTCTTTGGGCTGATGGCGCTTTTGTTAGTTGGAGGGGCTCTCTTTGCGAGCTGCACCGCTCCAAGCGCATATACCACCGGTTCAAGTCGATTGATGAGGCGTCGTACTTGGTCGACGACCTTAACAAAACGGAAATGTGGCGACTGCGAACCTCACGTCAATCGAGACCAAAGTCTACTAGGGCATCGCGGGGCTACTCCGATCGTGCATAGGGATTACGCGCAGATCAAGCTCATTGGTCCTGCATACAACAACATCAAACTGGTCAATGACGTCGTGGGCTTGCAATCGGTGAGCCTCGCCAAGACGTGACTTGCGGCACTTGAACTACTAGCTTGGACATGGCGCGTCAAGGCGCCTGTTGGAACGGTTTCGACTTGTCAGATGAAAAATGATTTCACGGGGCGGGCCAAACGCTTCACAGCAGGCCGTTGACCGTGCTGCCCTCTGCGGCGCTCATGGGACAAGCATGACCAGAAACACCGTCTCGGGACGCAGCCGGGCGCGATGGCTGGGTGGTTTGCGTGCCAAGCTTTGTGAGCGCGCTCAGAGGCGCGCGAACGGCTAACCTTTATCACGTTGGAACGCGGACTATTATAAATGCTGAGAAATTTTAATCACCGACCGCCCCGATCGCGCTAAGATCAGGTACCGACTCGCGACACGAGGCACGGAGAGAGACATATGGAACCTGACGAAATGGACGAGATCGTTTTTCACGGAACTCTACAGCAGCTCGTCGAGAAGGTCGAAGCGGGCGAGATGGTTCCGAAGCTGCAGGCATCGCACGCGCCGATGTGCAAGTTCTTCACTTCGTTTTATGTCATCAACGGGATTCGGCACGTGGTCCCCCTGGTGCACGGTCCTACGGGATGCCCCTTATGGGTCTCAGATATCGTAAGGACGAGGGAGTGCTGCGAGTTCCGCGGCGTTCCCCTCGAGCCAACTGCCTGCACCTCCCTTGACGAGACGAACGTCATCTACGGCGGCGAAGGGAAGCTGCTCGAAGCGGTCAAGGAGGCGGACGAGCGCTACCACCCCGATCTTATCGTCATCCTCTCTTGCTGCTGCTCCGGGATCATCGGCGACGACGTCGAAAGCGTCGCCCGTGAGGCCGAAAAGCTCGTGCACGCCCACGTGCTCGCGCTTCGCAGCGAGGGGTTTGGCGGCGACTTCCGCAGCGGCTACGAGGACGCATTTGAGCTCATTATGGACCTGATGGAGCCGCCGAAAACCATGCGGAAGGGAACGATCAATCTTATCGGGGCGCGAATGGGCCCATCACTTACCGAGTTCAGCGACGACCTTGATGAGATCACAAAGCTGCTGCACGAGGTGGGGGTTAAGATCAACGCGGTGATCGCTGGCGGGTGTACGGTGGATGAGATCAGGCGGGCGCGCGAAGTCGAGCTGAATGCCTCGTGGTGTTACGACTGGGGACAGAAGCTTGGTGACGCCATGGAAGCGCGCTTTGGCATCCCGTACAGTAGGACTGGACAGCCCTACGGGCTCAAAGCGACAGAGGAATGGCTCATGGGGATCGCGGGCCCGCTGGGTATGAGGAAGGAGGCCACACGGGTAATAAAGCGCGAGACGGAACGCATTCGGCCCGATTTAGCCTACTTGCATGACACGCTCGACGGCAAAACTGCCGTTATCGAGATATCAGAGTTTCCCGGTCCGATACGGGCGCTCTCTCTTGCGCGTATGGCAGAAGAATGCGGCGCTCATCCGGTCGTCATTAACGTGCATCCTTATACGATCAAGGAGCGTATGCCCAGTATCAAGTTCCTCTTGGACACTGGGGTCAATCCCGAAGTGATTCTCACGAAAGGCCTCTTCCGTCTCGGCAGCTTTCGTTCGTCGCGCGAGACGGAGGGCGAGCTCGAGGCAATCGCACAAGGTCTTGACGACCCGATATTCTTCGGCAACGCCGCCCGCTTTCCAGGGTGTCCGGTTGTAAACCTCACACTCCTCAATCCTGTGTACCTGCCCCACTATGGCTTCCGGGGCATACACAACATCGCCGCACTGCTCAGACAAGCTATGGAAAACCAGCGCCTGCCGCGTTCGACGCTTTTTCGAGGGATGCTCTACGGAAACGAAACAAACTGACCAGACGCATGCCGCGCGCACGACGGCCACCGATGCGTGCCTTGACCCGTACGTCAGGTGTGCTCTGAGCGGCGCAGCCCAAACAGCGTTAGGAGTCAGTGACAGTGCCGTTCTCGCTCACGCACCACAGGGGTGCAATTATCTCGTTGACGGTGCCTTTTCTTGGCAGGACTGCGACTACGCCCAAACGACGACGCTGTGCACCAAGCTCTGCGAGGATGAAATCGTCCACGGAGGCGAGGAGCTCCTTGCGCGCACGATCCTTGAGGCCAAAGAGCTCGACATCGCCGCGCTCTTCGTTCTAAGCGCGTGCGGGCCCGAGATCGTGGGCGACGATATCATTGCGGTGTGCGAGGAAATGCAACCCCGGGTTGACTTCACGATTGTTCCCATCGAGTGCGCCGGTTTTCGCGGTTCGCAATACGATGGCATCGATCTCGCGCTCGACGCGATGCTTCGCGCGCTTACCGGGAACGGGTGTCCTAAGATCCCGCACTCGGTGTGCCTCGTCGCTCCGCACGCTAACGCCAATCCAACGTGGATGGCCGATCTGGAATGGGTAAAGAACGTTCTCGGCCAGCTCGGCGTTCAGGTACTCGCTACGCTCACCCACGCAACGGCGCTCAGCGAGTTTGCAAGCGTGTCGGCCGCCGAGGGGGTGCTTCAGTTAAGCCACGACGCGGGTTACGGGGCGGTCAAGCATCTTGTCGACACTTTTGGGGTCGAACCGCTCTGTTGGGATCTTCCCCTCCCCATCGGGATGACCAACACGCGGCGCTGGCTCACTGCGCTGGGAGAGCGGTTCGACGCAGAGCGCTCGGCCGAGGAGCTGATCGCCGAAGGCGAGCGCACAGTAATGGAAACATGTCGCCGGCGCTGGCCAGTAGCGCGCTTTTTCTATCGGACTCCCGCAGCTATCGTAGCTGACGCCACGGTCGGCATCCCCCTTGTCCGCTTTGCGACCGAGGAGATGGAGCTGACGCCCGCGCTCGTTGCCCTTCGCTCGGCGCATCCCGAAGCACAGCGCCTGCTTGAAAAAGAGCTGAACGACCTCGGCCTGGCTCCGCAGGTCGCGTACGGGACTGACGTCTTTGCGACGCGGCGGAGCCTAGAGGCGGTGCGGCCGCGGGTCGTTTTCGGGAGCACAATCGAGCGACACGCGAGCGAGGGCTTGGACGTACCGTACATCTTTGAGGTCGTGCGCCCTGTCAGGCAGTTCCGGTTGCTCAATCGGGAGTACTTCGGCTACCGCGGCATCCTCAATCTGCTCGAGTGCATCCAGAACGAGTGGAGCGATCGGTGGCGGTCAACGCAACGGCGGTACGCGGCACGCTGGTAGAGGAGACATCACAATGAAACAAATCGCAATCTATGGTAAGGGAGGAATCGGAAAGAGCACCATCGCTTCGAACATCTCAGCGGCCCTCAATGAGCGAGGGGTCAACGTCATGCAGGTCGGCTGCGACCCAAAGCGAGACTCAACGAGGATACTCGCGGGTGGGCACCTCATCCCCGCTGTCTTGGAGATCTACAGAGACAAGCTGCGCCACGGACAGGACGCGCACGCCATTTCGCTCGACGACATCGTCTTTAAGACGCCAAGCGGCATCTACTGCGTCGAAGCGGGAGGTCCGGAGCCTGGAATCGGCTGTGCGGGGCGCGGGGTTCTCACGGCGCTCCAAATTCTGAAAGACCTCAAGGCGTTTGAAACCTTTGCGATTGACGTGGCCATTTACGACGTGCTCGGCGACGTCGTCTGCGGCGGGTTTGCGATGCCCATCCGCGAAGGATTTGCGAGTGAGATCTACCTCGTTTGTTCCGGAGGCTTTATGAGCATCTACGCGGCGAACAACATTGCGCGGGCGGTGCAACGTCTTGCGCGCCGCGGCGACACAGGGCTGTCAGGGATAATCTGCAACAGCAACGGCGATGAGGCGTTGGAGCGGGCCGTGGTTCCTGCGTTTGCTCAGCGTTTGGGCAGCGCGTTTGTGGAATTTGTTCCGCGCAGCTCCGTCATTCAAGCGTGCGAGCTCGAAGGGCGCGCCGTGGTCGAACATGCCCCTCAGTCAGAGGAGGCGGCGATTTTCCGGGATCTTGCGCGGAAGGTGATGGAAAACGACGTGAAAGTGATCCCGACGCCTGTGGAGGAGCTGCCCGAGCTCGAAGACCTATATCGGCAACACCTGGTGAGGGCTGAGGCCATTTGACCGGCTTAGCGGCCAAACCGTTGCCTGCCGTGTGAGGCGAACGTGAAACAAAAAAACATCCCGTTGTGTCAAAGTTGTAAGAACTACATTAGCCCCCGCGTCTGTCAGGCCTTTGCTTCGATACCTCTGGAGATATGGGAAAATCGCTTTCGCCATACAGAACCTTATCCCGGCGACAGCGGCAAGCGTTTCACGCCAAAATTCGGGTAGCTCCGCTTGCGCCCCGCCCCGTCGGCACGCTCTCGCTGGTCGCATTCGATTATGCTGACGCAAGCGCCCGAAAATGAAAGCGCCGCTTTGCCTCAGCATAAAGGGTGGTCTGCGGAGCCGGATCAACAGAGTCCACGGATGTCGCGGGCAAGAATGATACAAAGAGAAGCACAACCAAGTATGGGTGCGTAGGCGCCTGTTAGGAGAGTGAGGAAGTCGTGTGTTCGGTAGGCGGCCCGTTCGGAGATGAAGAGATAGTGTGGCCTAAGAACTATCGGTGCAGTGCGTGCGGAAAGAAGTTCAAGGCGGTCGGCGAGGACCCCGCGTGTCCCTCGTGCCAATCAAGCGATCTTGAGGAGCTTCCCGACGATTGATCAGACGCGCTCGCAGCTGTTTTTTTGAGGTCTCGCAGCGATGCTGCGCGCAAGCAAGAAGTCTGATCGTCCGGGTCATCACAGCAGCGCTCTTTAAAAAGTGGGCATTTCACGTCGGCCGACACATCAAGCCTGCTAATTAAGGTACTAGACGTGACCAACTTTGATCCCATGAAGCACATCGAGATTGACGAGATTTACCAAAAGACACCTCTGGAGCTGATTCCTTGGAACATAGAAACCCCACCTGAGGCGCTGGTGGCGCTCGTCAACAGTCGAATCGTCACTCCGTGCCGAGCGATTGATCTCGGCTGCGGTGCCGGCAACTACGCGGTGTGGCTTGCGCGCAGGGGGTTTGAGGTCACGGGAGTGGATAGTGCCCCCACGACGATCAAGCGCGCCAAGGAGAATGCAACGAAAAAAGGGGTCGAATGCACTTTTCTTGTTGCTGATGTCCTCGGCGATTTGGAAGACGTCACGGGAAAATTTGACTTTGCCTACGATTGGGAGTTGTTGCACCACATTTTCCCTGAGCAGCGCCAGCAGTACGTAGCGAACGTGCATCGGCTCCTTAATCCAAAAGCAAAGTATCTCTCACTGTGCTTCAATGAGAGAGATCCCGCGTTTAGCGGCGTGGGAAAGTATAGAAGGACACCGCTAGGCACCGTGCTGTATTTCTCATCCGAAAGCGAGCTCCGTGCGCTTTTCGATTCCCATTTTACGATTCTTGATTTGCGAACCATTGAAGTGCACAGCAAATCTGCTTCGCATCTCGCCAGCTACTCCTTCGTGGAGCGGAAAGAGGCCGCTTTAAAATAGATTGCGCGCTACGAATCGCTAGTGTGTTTCGAATACTGGACTATGAGCAATCGAGCTTGGCGATAGGCCGACAAATACTAGGATCGTTCCGGTCGCATTGATGAAGCGTCCTCACGTGTGATTCGAGACGGAAACGCACGCCACCGCTGAAGTTAAAGATATATTTTAGATTACAAAAAAAAGATATATAATCTATCTATGTTGCAGTTAACGTTGCCGAGCAAAAGGTCGCTCGTTTTTTTGCCCGATAAGCAAACTCGATCTACCCGCATATTGCGCAGTGGTAAAGTTTGGTAAAGTTTGGCAAAGTAGCTTGCTGCAAAGTGCGGGACGATGTCACGCATCACGTGAACGTCGCCCGTCTCACAGCAAAAGTGGCTGACGTGCAAGAAAAGCTCCTGATTTATCTCCTTCGCAACGTCTAAGAGGCGCATAAACGCACTTTTCGGATCCTGAAAGCGAAAGAAGGCTTGAAATACTAAAAGCAGCACACTCCTAAAAAAAGGAGTGAAATACGTGAATGAAGAAGAATGCGCACAATGCGGTACTCCCGCGTCGCCAGGCGCACAATTCTGTGCGGCCTGTGGCGCGACGCTGACCGGTCAGAGGGCGCACCCTTCACAACAGGTTCCTTCTGCTATGCAGCCTTCGCCGACCTATCAAGCGCCTGCGTACTACACGGGCACTCCTACGCCCTATCAAGGCGTTGCCATTCGCTTTGTCGCGATACTCATTGATTACCTCATTATCGGGGTTATTTCTGGCATACTAGCGATCCCACTCCTCGTGGCGGCTATAGCTGTCAACGTCACGAACGGCAACGTGTCAGCGGTTTCACTGGGGCCTATTATTGCACTATCTGTCGTAGGACTAGTCGTATGGTTCCTCTACTTTACGCTGTTGGAGGGGCGTTATGGGCAAACGGTAGGCAAGATGGCACTCAGCATCAAGGTCGTGCGAGAAGCGGATGGGGCACCGATCGACTACGGAGAAGCAGCTGTGCGCACTGT
>Ga0208456_1000234_pt1 | contig 45780 bp, 45 predicted proteins | sample June2015DPH_4_10_2_FD_184691 | JGI IMG/M metagenome (GOLD analysis project Ga0208456, IMG submission 184691) | Peatland microbial communities from SPRUCE experiment site at the Marcell Experimental Forest, Minnesota, USA - June2015DPH_4_100... | ecosystem: Environmental > Terrestrial > Soil >... | reverse complement strand
GACTCTCCCTTGACGACATGCCGGGTCTTGGCGGACCGGACTCTTGGCACTGTACTCATCAGCGGAGTCCCGCTCTTGGCGCAGCTCTGGCAGACTTGCAGGACGGCTCCGTCGATTTCTACACGGTTAGGAGGGGTCCTTATCGGATTGCCGCAGATCTCGCAGGTGAGGCCCACGACCTCTACGACCTCCTCTCCTCATGAATTAGAAAGCGCCCGACCCTCCTCATGGAGGCGCCCCTCTCCCCCCGGATGTGGTTGCCTCTTGCGCTGACGGCAAGCATCATCCTCATGATGTATTTGGTGTTCAACTCGCCCGCGACTGGCGCTTGGCCAGGTTCTCTTCGAAGGCGCCCACGTCCCTGAAGTACCCTTCCACCATTCCGATAGTCTCCGGGCTCATGTAGAGTTCAGCCACCGGGTTGTCAATCAACGAGACAATCTTTGCTGCGACCTCGTCGGCTGACGCGATTCGGTTCCCCCAAAGCAATTCTCCGGCCCTCGCTGAAAGAGGCGGTCCTGCGATGTCGTGGAAGGGGGTGTCCACAACCCCGGGCATGACCACGGACACGAAGATCTGCGGGTACTTTGGTCGGAGTTCCATCCTCAGGTTGGCGCTAAGCACATTGACCGCGCTTTTTGCAGCGCTGTATATCGAGCGGTAGCTAGTGATCGGCACCCTGCCCAGGAACGAGGAGACGTTGATGATGTGACCCCGACCTCTCTCCTTGAAGTGAGGCAGGATTGCCTGCATGCCGTACAAGACGGACATCAGCACCACGTCAACGGTGCTCCGGACATCTTCGTCAGTGAGTTCTGACACAGGCTTGTTGATCCCTCGCCCGGCATTGTTGACCCAAACGTCTACGTGGCCAAATTCAGCAAGGGCAACGTCTCTCAGGTGCTCCACGTCACTCCTCTTGGTGACATCGGTGACGACCGGCAAGGCTCGCGCTCCCGCTTGCGAAGCAACTTTCCTCAGCTCCTGCTCTCGCCTGGCACCGAGGGCAACCATTTCCCCACGCTGGCCTAGCTGCACTGCGAGGGCACCTCCGATTCCGCTGCTCGCCCCCGTAATCACCACCACTCTTCCAGTCACGTCATATGAGCCTCCGTAAGAATGAACTTGTCCAGTCGCGATTTAAGACTTCTTTAGAGGAGACCCCTGTTTCCATACAGGTTGTGGTGTGCGATGCCTTCGACGTCACGGCGCACACTCAGGTATCTGTTTGACTTGTGGACAGGATATCCCAGACGGACCGCGTAGGCTATCTTCATGCGTTCAGGAATGCGAAGGACGCGCTTCACCTCCTTCTCGATCCCTTTCCCGCTAAAGACGCTCATTATCTGGAAGCCGATCTTCAGGGACTGGGCGGTGAGCCACATGTTCTCCATGACGCACCCGAGACCCAAGACGCCCAGGAAATCCCCCTCGGAAGCGGGAGCCCTCTTCCTTGGGTCGAAAATGACTATCAGGATCACAGGACTGCCATCCATCGTGTCGTCCAGAGAACCTCTCTCCCCCTTCAGCGCCTCGCCGAACCTTGCGGGGTCCCTCCAAGCAGGGGGGAAGTTTGCGCCTAGGATTCCCACCTTCTTGCGGAGCAACTCCCTCTTAGAGAACGACAGCTGACGGTAGTTCTCCCGGACGAATGATTCAGAGACACTTGACCTGATGCTGCCTATCCTTCTCAAGAGCTCTTTGTCATCGACCACGATGATCTCGAAGTTCTGCATATTGTGGGGGGTGGGCGCCCAACGCGCCGCCTCAATGACCTGCTTCAGGTCATCCCTGCTGACTGTCCGATGCGGGTCAAAGGTGACCCTAGTGGACTGCCTTTCCTGGATGACTTTCAGAACATCACTCATATAGATTAGGACCCAAACACCTTCTAAATACCGTTTCTGGCTTCGGGTCTGGTAATGGGACCCACTTTCAGAGCCTGTTTGGGGGCGGACCCCGCAGAGGCTCCTTCCAGCTAAGGCGTGTTGAGAACTGCATGGAGAGTCGTTGCCTTACAATTCCCCACTGAAGCAATATCACTCACAGGCAATTGCTGCCCCTGAAGAACGTAGTATCTGTTGGAATAGACCTCGGTCCCGTTCTGTGCAAGGAGAGACAGAGTTCCGTAACCATTGGCGCCACCGCTGTTTACAAGAACTAGTGAGAAGGAAATCGTTTCCGTGCATGTGTAGAACCGAATCTCGAAGTTGATCTCATTTCCTCCTGTAACACTGAAGTTGCCCGAGATTGTCTGCCCATGTTTCAGAGCAACCTGGATACTGCCGTCGGCTGTATAGCTTGGGAGTCCAAAACCCCTAGTGTTGCTTATTCCCGGAGCTGAATAGCTAATCGTCCCGTTCTTAGGGTACACGTTCCCGAACGAATTGTCGAGAACCAGAATCGCAGTCCCATCCGAGGTAGCTGTGTAGGTGAAGCTACTGCTGGAGCTGATAGTCCAGTTCTCGGCCACAGCAATCCGTGGATTCGTCTGAGTCGATCCTATCTGCACTTGAGTCAACTCCAGATTCGGCCGCAGGCTGGCTCGATATAGATAGAATCCGCCTGTTGCAACGGTTACGATGACCAGTAGCACGACAACGAGTTTCCTGCTCATCTGCATCAATGATCTGGCAAAATCATGACTGTCTTATTAAAGCGAGAGAACGGACTTGCCACAGAGCGCGGTCTGCGATGGCTGACCCGCGCATCCGGAATCCGCCTGAGGGATACGTTGCGGGCTGACGAGGAATCTGGTTCACTCACGTTTATTAGACAACTACCACTTTTCATCTGCTGGAGAGCATGGCATTCTGTCCTAGCTGTGGCAAGGAAGTGTCTCCGCAGGCGGTTTCCTGTCCCAACTGCGGACATCCACTAATGCAAACGCAACCAGCAATGAAGCCAGCAGAGCAGATCAGCGGATTATGGTGGCTCGTTCCCTTCTTCCTGGCATGGATTGGAGGGCTCATTGCGTACTTCGTTCTAAAGGACAGGAACGAGAAGACAGCCGAACACATGCTAATCTTCGGGATTGTGTGGACCTTCGTTGGAGCCATCGTTGTGTTCGTGCTCTTCTTTCTGTTCGCGGTGGCGGTCGTCGGGATTTCTTCAGTCTGACCTCTCAATAGTCAGGTCATACCGCCGAGTTTAAGCGCAACTAGATTACAAACAGAGGATGGAACATGGTTTTCCTACATTTCATTGGTTCAGATCTAGCCGACTTGGGTGCTCACCAGGTCAGGAAGAGGGTCGGAATCCACTCTCAGAACCTGTTCAGGGGGCGGACCCCTCCGGGCCCGCTATGACGCAATTCAACCTTCGAGCACAGCCGAACCTTTGTCGGTCACCCTTCCGTCACTCGACAGATACCCCTTGAGTTGAAGTACGGCGATCTCCTTGCCGACCTTGGCCGGGGCAACGTTCGCCAACCGTGCAACCTCGGGGACAGCCTTCCCCTGCAAGAGGCTTCGGAGGATAGTGAGCTCAAGAGGTGAGAGCTCGCTACGGTCGGAGCCTTTCGAGCTTTTGCTGGCACTCATCTGGCGACGAGGCTGAGTATTCCTTGCGGAGACCTTTAGGCTTTCCAGGCACCTGCGGCATTTCAGAAGGCAACCGAGCTTGATCCGCTTTCGACCTTCGTGGAGACATGCCTAGTTGAAGGGCGTGGAGTGAGTCCAAGTTCCCCCCGGGGAAAGCCATCGCATGAGACGAATCCAAAGTTGGGGATTCGAACCCGAAAAGTCGGGGGTGTGAACCTAGAGTGTGGTGCCCTTTCCACGAGGAACGTGGCCCAATGAAGGTAAGAGGCCGGAAGGGGTCGCCCGGACTTGACTACTTTGGTGTTCATGTCTATCCCTTTGTGAGAATCGTCCTGTAGACAGAGTAGAAAGAGAGTTGGTGGAGTGGGACTTGAAACGAAAACGCAGAGTTCTTGCGAGATGAAGGCCCGTGTAAACCGAAGAAAGAATCAGGAGGCAAGAGAAGAGAGTCCTTTGTGAATAGTCAAATGAGGCCGTGAAGATGTAGATGCTGTAGTAGCCCACGTACTCAAGGAATACGAATCTCAACCCGAATCCTATGGTGCTGGCCAGAAAGAATCTGCCCGCCTTCATCTTCAGCGTCCCTGCGGCCAGGGAAGCGACGGTGTAGAAGAACGGTATGAAGGTGGATATGAAGATGGAGAAATGGCCGTGGTTCACCAACCATTTGTCCGCCACCTCGATGTCCTTCTCGGAAATACGCATGAGCGACAGGCCTTTCAACAGTAGTGATCTGGCAGCAAATCTGCCGCAAATGTACTCTATCGGAAACAGGGCGCCCGCGAGGCATATCAGAAACGTCGCAATGGGATTGAACATTCCTATCGCTGAAAGAGAACCATACACCGGAACGAGAATGTAATCGGGAATTGGTAGAATGGCCATGCTGATGAACATGCCGAGATAATCCGCTGATAGCGGCACACCTTCCTGATTGACGTCATAGGACGATACGTTGGTGAAGTGATAGTACGCGTTCAGCAAGGCTAGAACGCTCAGTAGCATTATGAATATTGAAACTACGAAGAGATAGTGCCAGTACTTGTGCAGCCTCCCTTTGTCCTCATTCATCGTTCTCACCGAGGGTACCCAAAATACACCTGTAAAATACATCGCCTGTTGAGACTATGGTGCCTTCGTCTTCGAACCTATAGTTGGATGCTCCCCCGGGGGCACGGCCTGTACACCGCAAGAGCGGGAGAGGAGTGCAGACTGTACGGCGAGACCCGAGCCAAACGAACGAGCGGCTGAATCGCGCGCACTACTCTCGCTGCTTGCGTGACCTATTCAAGTCAGCGTCTAGGCATGTATCTGACTTCCACAGGATGCCCGTAGAACTCTCCAATATCTGCAGCTTCCTCTTGGATGCGCGTCTTCTCTGATGAAGTCAGGCCCCGGAAAGTTTCGAGAATGATGTCGATTCTCTTTGAGCGCCTTCTTAGGTTCCATGTCCCGGCGGCAAATCCGTCAACGACCAACGCTGGGTAGTTCCACCCTGCAGTCTGCCTGAATATCCTCGACCTCTGAGCCTCTTCGACAAACGCTTCCCTCGGAGAGTAGAACATCACATAGCAGTCGAAGCTCGGGAGAAGACGGACGACAGGAGTAAATTTCATACGCGAGGCCTCTTCGGCATCCCCATGGAGCATCCAGCCTCGGTTTTCCCCAACTTGGACCTCTTCCAAGTTGTCGCCATTGGTCCTTAGGATAGACTCATCCGCTACCCGAAGATTCCCCCACCAATGGGCGAAATCACGGGTTGTCACCGGACCGTAGCATTCGACGAATTTGAGGAAGAGTTCCGAGAAGGCTTCCCCGCTGGTGGGCTCCTTCCAATACCGCACCCATCTATCAGGTCTGAAAAAAGTGGATTTGGGCCCTACGCTTGGCCCAAAGGCGAGCGCCCCCTGGTACGCTGCCGGCCTGAGCAGGATTCCCCAGGCCGACCTGAGGGCCTCCCTGGAAGCCTTGTTCAGTTTCGTTTTGCTTTCTACACGGCGCACCAGATCCTCTCGGGTAACCGTGCTGTCGTCAAGAACTCTCTTGATCTCTGCGGTGATGGCCTCGACCTCAGACGGCTGCACACCCTGAGTTCTCTGAAGCCACTCCAGCGACGCGGAGAGCTCGGTTTTCATGGCGGCTACGTATGTGGGCAGGTCTGAGGAGGGAAGAAGGTGAAGCGTTCCTCGCATGCACCAAGTCTTGACAATCGAATGATCTTTCCAGAGGGCATCTCTGACGTCTCCCTGAGTAATCCCTTGGACCCTTGCCCGTATCGCCAGTTCCGCAGCGCTCAACACCTGTGCTTGAACTCCGCAGATGTCTGAGACAACCTCCGAAATCTTCTCTCTGCGTTCGCGGAGGACCAGATGCTGTTTGTTCAGGCGCCAGGAATTAACCTGTTCTCTAGAAAGCCAGAGCACTATTCTCCACATCTATCTTCGCCCCGGGCTAATTAATAGCAGTTAGACACGCTGACAGACAGCCCAATGCGATTGGAGCTAGATTGGCGCCCGCTCCTCGATGGATTTGAACACTAAACCTGTCGAATTCCACCGGGCCAGCTGAATAGCCCCAGACTCTTCATCATGCAGAGGGGCGGACCATCAGCGTCGAAGAGACCACTCTCGGCAGACCGAGGGCTGCCATGGCCGGCTCCCACGCACCGGGTGGATCAGAGACAACGACCACCGTCCGTGTAGCCCCGAGAGAACGGATCCAGCTGACCGCCGGAGTCACCAAGGAGAGGAGAGAGTCCCCGGAGAGGGCGGGATTCCACGCTGCGGGAATCACATAGCCGGTCCGGACTGTCGGGAGATAGGACCCTCGTACCACCGCTGTGGTCTGGCCCGAAGAGGAGAGCTTCCACGTCCTCGCCGGCGTCCTGGGCATCCGAAGCATGATCTCGAAGTGCGAGAGCCTCCGGCTGGTCGCGGGCATTGGATCGCGGATTGTGGGCGGTCGGTTGTGGTCGACCCAGGCAGCCACCTCACTCATCTCCGACCGATTCACCTCCATGGCGGTACCGGCGGGATTCGTGCTCATGGTGGGGGTCGAGCCCACGTACCAACCGAACCGCGCTCTCTCCTCGTAGCCGAGCCTCCGGTACACCCGGATGGCAGTCTCGTTCTCCGACTCGACGTCGAGCAACAGCCACGACTTGTCCTTCCTTTGGGCGAGGATTCGCGTTTGCTCAAGGAGGTGGGTCGCAATCCCGCGGCCGCGCGTAGGGGAATCGGTCGCGACGCCCACGATGTACCCGGCGTTCGGCAGCAAGAGGACGGATGCGGTGCCCAGGACCTGACCCCGGTCGACCCCGACGAAGATGCGGATTGGAGCTCGACCCAGCGCTCGCATGAAAGTGAAGAGCGTCCAGATGCCCCAATGGTGGAGCTGCTGGAGCTGTGCGAGCCCGAATTGGTCGAGCCCCGTCGCCCGTTCCAGCGCGCCCACGCTCTGCAGCATGACTTTCTCGAACGAGGGGAAGTCAGCCCTTCGGAGCTCGTGGTATTCGATTACGGACGGGTCCCGCTCCATCCGAAGGTCACCAGCCTGCAGGAATTGCAGTCCGAACTTAAGCTTCACGCAGCAGCGCATGGTCGATCTGGGTCCATCCTAGCGATAGTGCAAGCACACATGACCCAAAGCGAACTGCCTGAAGTGATTGTGGCTCGACGATTTCCTGACTGAGACTCACAGGCTTCCAGCGAACTGCGGCCGAGACTGACGCTCGAGCTTGTTCTTCGCGTCGAGCACACCCACGAGCAACAAGACTGGTCCGACCCAGTTGAGGTAGGGAATGACGATGGAGATGGCGCTGATCTTGATCGCAGTCGAATCGTACCTCGTGCCCACCCTCCAGAGGCCGAAGATCTCTCCTCCGATGACACCGATGATGCTAAGGATTCCCCCGATGACTATCAGCGCCGCCGCAGCGCTGAGGTCCGCGACCTGGCCCCCTGTGAGGGTATACGTCGGGTTCTGCGCGATGTTCGACAGGAGTGGGGACAGCATCCCGAAGAGCGGAATCAGCCCGACTCCTGCTCCTGCCATCCCCACCAACAGGAGAATCGTCAAGGTGGCCGGCGTGGAGAAGCTCGACCCGTCGAGTTTCGAGAGTCTCCTGAACGCACTCAGCAACAGGAATACTGCTATCAGCCCGATTGCAAACGTGACCGCTATGACGACAGTCAGGTAGGAGAGCAGGCCCTGCAACCAGCTAGCCACATCGCTCGCGGATGCAGTCCCGGAAGTCGTGGGGAGTCTAGAAAAGAATCTTGGGATGAAGAGAATGTATGTCGCGATGCTGCCTGCCACTCCGGCAATCTGAAGGATGGCGTACCAGGTGATCCTGCTCAGGGCGGCAGATTCGACTTGGACGTCAGAGGCCGTGGTCTGGCCTGGCCTCATTGCTGGTTGCGTTTGCATTGCCGGATGTCCGCAGTTGGGACAGGAAGTCGCCTGTGGTGGTACTTCCTTGCCGCAGTAAGAACAGAAGGCCATGCTTCCTTGCAGAAGAATGGGTGCAGATGTCTAATAAGCATGAACGAAGCGAATGAGCTTGAGTTAGCATTCAACTTCCTCGAGCGGCGCGGGCATGACGGCACCTCTGCCTGCGAACGGATCTTGGCACGACGACGGAGGCAGAATCCTGAGCCGCAATCGATAAGTTCTAAATAGCGAGGCTCCTCCATGAATGCTCAGACTTTTGGGTCTAATTCCGCAAGAGTGCGTTGGGGAAGGGAGGCGAGGTCTCAACTCGCCCCCCCGCGGGGTTCTCTTGAACATGTCCAATTGACATCTCGAATTGCGCCCGCTTTTGTCCCCTAATGGTAGTCGGAATGGGGTTGGCGGTATACGGCATCACCCTCAATCAGCCACCATGCTATTCATGCACAAATGGCGGGCCATGCGGAATTCCTCCTTCTCTCCAATGCCCCGTCCCATTCGACCCGTTCCCATTCATTGCACTAGGGGCAGTGATCTTTGTCATCTCGCTTGCTATGTTCGCTGTACGGTCAAGGAGGCCACGCGTGCGCGCGCGATATCTTGTCTAGGTTTATTAGTTCACATGGAGTTTCCGAGGATGTCGTGCCGGACAAGGGACTCCTGTGCTGGCGTTGGTCGGCAATCCGATGGCAGCAGCTCAACCCAGACGGAACGAAATATGCACTGCTCCAGGGGAGCAGGGAAGCCGCCGGCGAGCAGTTCACCTATGCCCTCTCGTTCCCTCCCGGGTTCGTCGGGCTGGCCCACCATCATTCGGGAGACCTGCGCGTAGCGGTGGTGCGCGGCGAGTTGTTCCTTGGCATGGGGTCGAAGGTATCCAAGCGCAAGATGAAGCGCTTCCCTATGGGTTCCTATCTCCTGATACCCGCGGGGGCCCCGCACTACGAAGCCACAAAGAAGACTACGGTCGTGATTTCAACGGCAGTTGGCCCCTGGGTCACGACCCAAGAGCTCACGTAACCACTCTCCGGGCCTCTTCATTCCCAGACGTGATGAACGGCAGTCTCGGTAGATGGCCGACTGTTCATTCTCGGCTCGGAAGGGCCCGCAACCTTGCTTGGAATCCATTTTCAGAACCTGTTTGGGGTTGGACCCAATGGGCCCGAAGCGATGGTTGTCGCTTAGAAGCGGTTGGGTTCCACGCTAAGCGCTGGCTTCACTGGTAGAGAAGCACCGGCTCGGTGCTGACGTACCCTTTCTCGCCTTTTGCCTTGACGTACCCGTCATAGGCCACGAGTATCGCCAGGATCAAGGGGACCAGCCCGAGGGTGAAGAATGCTAACACGATATCAACAAGGAAATAGACAATAACAAAAAGAATTGTAGACAGGCCAAAGACCTTCCTGTAGCCAAGGTAGAGGTATCCGAGCCCTATGAAGAGGTTGAGGACTCCAGCGATTACTGGGTCCTTTCTGTTGCCTTGCGGGACCGGGGGTGGCGTAACGTTTGCTGGCTGAGATTGTTGAGGGGGCGTCACATCGGATGTACTCCTCAGTGAGTTGCCGCACTTGCCACAGAATGAAGCATCATCAGAATTGGAAGCGCCGCACTTGCCGCAGAACACGTTACGAGGGGCGTTCTTGAATTACTTAATAGTTCAGGAACGAGTTACACCAAAGATTGCGACCTGGCCGATTCTATTGGAGGGCGGTTTTATAACGGGCGTTGTGCTTTCTTGCATAGAGACAGACAGTGATTGAAATGGCCAACACATCCGATATCGCAGAACGCTACGAAAGAGCGCTGAAGAAAACGGAGCAACTGGCGAGTGTTATAGCCGCTCTATCCGTAGTCGAGCTCATCCTGCTGTTGATCTGAACAACAGGTGGTGAGAACAAGGATGCAAGATAAGTCGGAAGATAGCGTGCGCAGATTGCAGAAGATCAATCGATATCTGATGATAGGGGCAGTAATTCTCGCTATTACGATAGTTCTACTGGCAATAGTCGACTTTGGATAGTTGCCAGTTCAGCCTGACACAGCCATTCCACAGGCTCTTGATCAGATTCGAAGAATCGAACCCATACGACAGCGAGCCCCACCGGGCCCGTTAGAGCCATCGCCGAGGGACACTCTTGATTAGATGACGGAACACACCCTCAAGCTGTATATATCACAAGGTAGTACAAATGGCCAGTCTTGAGGGATAGAGAGTCTCCGAAGATCCCGCTCGCCGTCCTGCTTATCCTTACCGTTCTGGGTTCCACGCTTGCCTTCTTGCCGGCTCCCGTCCTCTCGCCTGCCCACGTCTTCGCCCAATCACCCTCACCATCCCAGACTCCGACAGTTCCATCGGGAATGGTTACCTACGTTCCAATCACGATAACGAATTCGCAATCTTCGCCGACCCCGGCTCCGTTCCAGCAGATGGTCCAAGTCAACAGCACAACCTATTCCTCACTCGAAGCCTCCAATCTCCAGAATGTGGAGTTTTTCGACTCCACTGGGGCAGTGATTCCAAGTTGGCTGGAAAGTGGCGCCTCCAGCAGCTCGACAAACACCATCTACTGGCTGAAGATAGAAGGCGGAATCCCTGCTGAGTCAAGCATCACGGTCTACATGGGCTTCGCGTCCGCGACGACGAACCTATTCAACGCCCAGACCACCGGCGAAGCCCCCGCCCTCAGCCCGTCATACGGCGAATACGACAATGGTGGGAGCGTGTTCACCTACGAGTGGAATTTCGCTGGCTCGAGTCTTCCCAGCGGATGGGCCTTTTCACAGGCGAACTCAAGCTCTCCGGACAACGGAGACTACGAGGTAAGCAACGGGGCGTCCTTCTACACGGGCAGTTGCGGCGAGTACATTCAATCTTGCGCGAACACCGTCTACGGGTACTTTGCGACGGCTCTCGACTCGGGGTCATACGTGATTTCTGCGGAGATGCAAAGCTTCTGGAACAACGGCCAACGAGTCTGGTTCGGTGGGAACAACGGCCAGGGAGTCTGGTTCGGATGGTGGTCGGAGCCCCAGTTTCCCACGACTGCTGGAGCCGAAAACGGCACCCGCCCATACAACGGGAATTACGTATCAGACTTCGTATGGTGCAACGAGGCCGACTGCGTTCAGCCTTTCGAGGTTACTGGCAACGGGGGGTCGGCTTCGACAGCCAATTCCTATGATGCCACTCAGTACATGGTCTATTCTCTGAGTTGGCAAGGAGACAACCAAGTCGGTACCCTCATACCCCCGAGTGGCACTCCGATCACTGTCTCCCAAGCAAGCAGTTCCACGAGAGGCGGGTCATACTACCTCGGTTTTTGGGATTTCACAAAGGGGATGGGTGACAATGGCGAGACCGCCCAGTGGGTGACAGTCAGCGCGATGCCGCCGAACGGGGTGATGCCCGTTGCCATCGTTGGCTCAGTCTCTCCTTTCATCACCATCAACCCTTCATTGGGAGCCGCGGGCACGCCTGTCACCATAACTGGTGCTGGGCTCGTCGCTTCGCACGGCCTGACGATCACGTTTGATGGTTCGACCGCCGGCATGCCCACGACCTGCACCACGGACGTATCTGGCAGCATTAACTCTGGCTGCACATTCACCGTCCCGTCTTCCTCTGCCCTTGGCAATCACACGGTCACCGCAGGCGACGGCACCAACAGTCCTGCGGCGATCTTCAGGGTGACACTCCTGGGAGTGACCTGTTCTCGGTCCAGCGTGGTCGTGGATTCGGCAACCACCTGCAAGGCGACGGTCCATGAATCCGGCCCGAAGGCGCCGACAGGCACTGTCACGTGGTCAAGCAGCAGCTCGGGTACATTCTCGAAGGCATCCTGCAAACTCTCGAAGCACAGGACCTACAGCACGTGCTCGGCGAAGTTCACGCCGACAGCCGCAGGTCCAGTCCTACTCATGGCGAACTACAGTGGGGATTCCAATAACCCCGCAACTGCCGGGGCGTACAACCTTATCGTGACGATGAAATCCACGACGACAACGGTCTCCTGCAGTCCGAAGTCCGTGGTCGCAGGTTCGTCGAAGGTGATCACATGCAAGGCCAAGGTGACTGGCTATCTCCCGACAGGAACGGTGAGCTGGTTCCAGAGCGGCACAGGTTCGGTTTCTTTCAACTACACAACGTGCACTCTCGCAAGCATGAAGAACCCTAACCAAGCGACGTGTTCAGTGACAATGACAGGGACGACGGCTGGCAAGGTCACGATACAGGGGACTTACAGCGGAGCCCCCAACAATCAGGGTAGTTCTCGCACAACAACACTGACTATCAAGGCGCCTAAAGTGATCAAGAATGCGTCTACGACGACTCTATATTGCACGCAGACGTCCTTCGACATAGGCACGCCAGTCGTCTGCTGGGCGCTCGTGACCGGCGCATCCCCAACGCAGACTGGGACTGTCGCTTTCACGTCTTCGGGGAATGGAAGCATCGCAATCTCCCCGAGCACCTGCACGCTGTCGTCGGGAATCTGCTCCGTGAACGTCACCGCGACTGCAGCGGGGAGCGTCAGAATTGAGGCGGTCTACAGCGGAGACTCCATCAATAAGGGTAGCTCCCAGACAGCCACACTGACCATCCACAATGTGCCTGTGGGGCTAAGCCTGCAGTTGTCGGTCAACGGGACGACCATCAGTGAAGGGGAGAACGTGTCCATAACCGCCACCTTGTTCAACACGCTCAATCAGAGCAACGAGGCTTACGTGAGCTACAACTGGCCCCTCCGCGGTCTGCTGATGTTCAGCCAGAGCTGGCCTCCATGCGGATATTATTCGCCGGTAGAGCTGATGGTGCTCAAAGGCAATTACTCGTTGGATCAGCTGAAGGCAATGGGTCCGGGAGGCACGCCGGCGTTAGGGTGCATGGAGGACATGGCATTCACCCACTTTATGTTTGAACCCCACAGTGACTCAGTCAACGTCACGGAATCGTGGAGCGTCACTGGCGAGGTATACACCTACGGCCCAGTTAGCGCAAGCATGACCGTGGCGACCAATGGCTACTGGGACCTCAACGGCAGCTTGTCTTATCCAACATCTTACGCCGGCCTGGGACATTTCGACTTCCTCCCCGCCCAGCATGTGTTCCTGCCGGGGGTGTACACCGTCGCTACCGCTGACGAATGGGGACAGATGACCGTCGTTCACCTCACTGTAGGATAGGCCTGCCTTAGTTTCATCAGAAGCGGTAGCGAAAGCCCCGCTGGACGCGCTTCCTTGAGAAAGACGGTCGCGCGCTTAGTGCAAAGAATCTCGCGAACCTGTATTAGTTCCCCCATCGTGCATTGACGGGTCAGCCATGAAGCGCAGGATTGCACTGGTCCTAGTCTCGATCGTGGTCGTGGCAGGGGTCGTAGCATTCTTCTTTCTTGTCCCAGTGACTTCCGAGTCGTGGTTTGGGGCCAATCCCAGAGGTCCAATCTTCCGATGGACCGCCTTGGTGTCTCCGTCGTTCTATCTGCATGGATGCGGCATGCTGTATGACCTCTCGGTATCTATGAACGATGGCCCCAATTATGCCTACACCCATTCGGATAGGTGGGAGTGCTGGGTATCTCGCCCAGGTCAGCCTGTCCCGCCCACCTACAGCGTCCCTCCACTGTCTGACAACGTTACAATCCAGTTCGCGCAAGTCTCAGGGTGGTACAACTATACGATAGTGACCAATAGCACGGCCGAGGGTCTGGCCACTTACGCCGGTGTCACGAATTCGTCATTCTCCATGCGATTAACCCCTGTTTTCCAAGGAGAAACGATCAGAATCTCTGTCTCGCAGACTGGTCCAATTGCTTGTTGGTTTTATGGAGCACAAGCGGTAACGGCAAAGCTCTACTTCGATGGCCAAGTCGTGGCTCAGGGAACCAGCCACACTATGTGCGATAGTGCAGGCAACATCCAGCTTTCGTATGTCATATGACTGGCGCCACTTAGCGCGCGCGCTTTCAAGAAAAACTGAATATGGAACTGGTTGGTGTCGAAGCCGTGAGCCTCCAGCCTTCAAGGACGAGCCAAGTCGTGGCCTTGGTCCGTGCCGAGCTTGACCGTCCACGCACTCCACAGGGCGACCCAGAAGCTCAGCGCAAGCTGTGCGCAGGCATGCGGCCAAGTTCTGCGACCCGGCTTCGGCCAGGCATAGTTAGACGCACACGCTTCTTTGACGAACAGGTCTTGGAGGCTGTCTCGACAGGTGTGCACCAGATAGTGATATGCGGCGCTGGCTACGACGACCGCGCGTTGCGGTTCCGCGCTACGGGCGTGCGGTTCTTCGAGCTGGACCATCCCGCAACCCAAGCCGACAAGGCCAGACGACTGCGTGATATGAGAGCTGACATGCAGGGGTTGACTTTGATTCCCGTGGACTTCCGGCACGACGACTCAAGAGAACTGCTCCGAACCTTCGGGCATGTCCCCAGCCAACCTACCCTGTTCGTTTGCGAGGGCCTGCTCGTATATCTCGACCAACAGACAACTCTCCGATTTCTGATGGGATTACGGTCTGTAGCTGCTTCTGGAAGCATGCTTGCAGCCAGTCTGGCCGTTCATCGTGAAGGTGAGAACTCGAATCAAGTGACGACGGCGACAAACGCCAATCGAAGGGCGGGACGCACGGAACCTTGGCTCACAATTCTTCCAACGAGCGCCTACTCGAAACTCCTCGACGAAACTGGCTGGCATGACGTCCGTATCTCTGACCCACAGAGACCTGAAATCAAGGGCAATCAAAGTCGGATGGTGCTCGTAACCGCACGGCCAGCACCGAGATTGACTGCAGTGGGAAGAGTCGAACCTGTATGACAGCGACTCCCGTCGGGCCCGCTGAAAAAGGCTCAGAATGAACTCTGTTTGGCAGTCATAGTCCGACTCAGCCTTTCTCACCCATTGGGCTCGTTTGCGGTCGCCGGGACAGTGCATGCTCTTCCCGCCTTCTAGAGACCGCCCGGAGCACAGAGTAAGCTACCATTGTACCCAGAACTGTGTAGAACACCCTTTCGAGGGGGTAGGCGTAGAACGCGAGGGTCCAGAACGCCTGATAGCCGTCCGGGGGTATGACTCCGTCCAGCCTGAAGATGACGTTCTCGTACATGATGTTTCCCGCCACATGCCCGCTCATGGTAGACCCGAACGCCACCGCGCCGACAAATGCTGGGCTGAGCCTTGCCAGACTCCCTCTCTTCTCGTACAGAAGCGCGCCTGACAGAACGCCCATCGAGATCACGTGCATCCACAGGAAAGGTATGTCGACACCTCCCACGCTCACCATCACAGGTGAGAGAGGGTCGAGCGTGAACCATGCGAGCAGGAGCAGGGGGAACCCGACGGCCGCCTTCCTGTGGCCGGTGAAGGCCAGACCCGCGACCACCGCCGAGACCAGGTCGGGTATGAAATCCAGGAAATCGAATACGATGGGCTTCCCCATGGCGAAGTCCACGAAGTTACCTAGAACCATGGAGAACCCACCTACCACGGGGCCGAAGAGCATCCCCGTGAGCGGGCTGACCACCTCCCTGAAGGTCAGGAAGCCGCTAGCACCTATGATGGCAGAGACTGGGAAAAGCCCGAGTACGGCGTAGACCACCGCGAAGAGCGAAGCCGAGGCCACCGCGTATGTCCTTCGTCGTACGGGCAGCATCTGAGCGCGACTGGCGACTGGGGCTTAATAGCTTCAGTCGCGGATTCCTTCCTGCCCCATCAAGACGGTTTGAACCGCCTTCGTACTCAGACTCCACCTTGCGCGAATGCGCGTCGCATGTGCCTACAGCTGTCCCCCACTCTCTTGGCCGTCAGATTCTGTCGTCCTTCTTCGGGTACCCCAGGCTCCCCATGAAGACGCACTGTTCCATTGGAATTGCGAAGTCCTTCGGCGCGAAGCTCCCTCTCTCCTCCCTGGCTGTCTCCAGGCCACGAACGAGGACTACCGGCGTCGCCTCATCGGCTTCACCCATCACTAGCTGGGCTCCCGAGCAGAGGTCGTCGGCAATGGCCTGTCTAGAGACTTTCAGAGGATTGCCGAAGAGGTCGAGGTGGCCCCGCAGGTCGCGAATAGCCTGGACACCAACTGCGGCCAAGGCCACCCCGACGGTGCCCATCCTTGTTGGTGTCAATCTGCTGTCGGAGATGACCACTCCGACCCTGACGCCTCTACGATTCCTCATCTCGCCGGCGATCCTGACGGCAGACTCATGCGGGTTCTTCGGGTAGAGAACTACTCTTCCGTGTTCGATGTTTGACTTGTCTATTCCGGCGTTGGGAGTCAAGAGGCCGTTCCACAAAGTTAGTATGAATCCGGGGACGCCCCCAATTATCAGGTCTGACTCCTGAAGGACAAGCTCGCAGAGTTCTGCCTGAACGTCGAACTTCCTGGACAGCTCAGTTGCTCGACCGCTTGGCTTCACCGAGCTCAGGGACGCCGTCCTCCCTTCTGATATCGCGACGAACTTGCTTGAAATGACTAGCACATCGTTTTCGCGGATCTGGTCTCCCACGAGTTCATCGATGAGTTCGGGCAAGTCGAAGGCCGAACTTCTTCTTGTGGTCTTGAAAGGGGTGAAAGTGAGCATTGTCCAAGACAGGTGGTGCTCTTAATTAAGCGAGCATCTCCGAAGAGAGCAACTCTTCGCGCGTGCAGATGGGGCATCGTCGCTGGAGAGGAACCTGTAGAGCAGCAACTCTCATCGGACTCAGTTCTATCCAAGCCAGGATGGGCAAGCAGTCTCGACCCGAACAATTCCCTTGGAAGACTATAACTTCCGTCGCCTTCTCCCCTAATGCTTATCAGATGAACGTCGATTGTAATTCCTGAATGAGGAAGAAGAAAGGGTACGCCTCGCTGATCGTCGCCCTCATTGTGATAGGCCTCCTGGGGGCCGGAGCGGGCTTCCTCCTGGGCTCGGGGTTCTTCCACCCCACCACGACCACATCTTCAAGCGTTTCGAAGACGTCGACCGTTTCCAGTCAGGTCTTCGCCTCAACATCCACGTCGACAAGCAGTTCGGCCTCAACGCATACTTCGAACAGCGACACCCAGGCTACTGAATCCTCCCAGACGTCTACCGGAACGACGTCCACTAATTCGACCTCGGACGTCACGCAGAGCTCCGCTACAGTGAGCAGCTCCACGACACTGAGCAGTTCCACGACAGCGAGCAGTTCAACAAAGACATCGGTCCGCACTTCCGCCACCTCAACAATTCACTCATCAAGCACTTCTAGTGCTCTACCAACCGAGACAACTACGTCGGACACGACAACTACTCAGACATCCACCTCTAGCACTCTACCAACCGAGACAACCACGTCGGACACGACAACTACTCAGACATCCACCTCTAGCACTCTACCAACCGAGACAACCACGTCGGACACGACGATCACAAGCTCTACCACGATAACGACCACGACGAACCCAACTTCCATCTCTTCCGTGCTGCAATTCCCGCTTGGACTGGCGCCGATCCTGTTGCTGGCGATACCTTTCTTGGTTCTAATCAAGAGACGGACAGCAAGTCTCGCATCCGAAACCTGAGCCCAATCTCATCGCGGTTCGCGGAGCAAGCGCGAGGAATCATAGGTCCAAGTAACAGGGTCAAGAGGTTAGGGCCTTGCATCTATCGACGGAGGGCCTACGGCTCCAGTCGCCGAGTTCTCCTCCGTACTCTGGCAATTGCGACGACAGGCCCAAGAATTCAAGGAACAGCTAATAATGCCAAAAATTAGGACGAGAAGATAGTGGGAGGAACAGTTTAGTGTACAGTTCTCTAAGAGCAGGCGACCCTTTAGTCAGGGTCTCTTCCGTCGCAATATTGCTCGTCTTGATTCTGGTTCTATTGACGCCCAAGGTTTCACTGGCAGACAGCGTTACCGCTACCGTGACCGTGGGCTCTAACCCCTACGGAGTCACATCCGCCAACGGGTACCTCTACGTTGAGAACTCAGGTTCGAACACGGTCTCAGTCATCGACCCCTCGACCAACGCTGTGGTCGATACCTTGAACGTGGGCATCCAGCCGGACGCAGACGCACTCGTCTACGGCAGCCCGGCGTACCTCTACGTGGCGAACTACGGTTCGAACACAGTCTCAGTCATCAACACCTCGAACAACACTGTCATCGCTACCGTGAATGTGGGCGCTAACCCAGACAAAGCCCTATCGGACATACAGAATGGAGAGGTCTACGTGGCGAACTACGGCTCAGGCACAGTCTCAGTCATATCCGACAAGAACAACACTGTGGTAGCCACCGTGTATGTGGGCTCCAACCCCGATAGAATCGCAAACGACTGGGACAACGGAAATATCTACGTGGCGAACTACGGTTCGAACACAGAGTCAGTCATCAACGGCACGACCAACACTGTGGTCTACACCGTGAATGTGGGCTCCCAGCCGGATGGAGACGCATACGACCATGCCAACGGGTACCTCTACGTGGCGAACAACGGTTCAGACACGGTCTCCGTCATCGACTGCTCGACCAACGCGGTGGTCGCTACCGTGAATGTGGGCACTGGTCCCGAAAGAATGGTAGTCAACCCACCCTACATCTACGTGGCGAACTTCGGTTCGGACACAATATCAGTCATATCAGGCTCGACAAACACTGTGGTCGCCACCATAACTGTGGGCTCCAACCCCTACGGAGTCACATCCGCCAACGGGTACGCCTACGTGACCAATTACGGCTCAGGCACAGTCTCAGTCATCAACTCGACTTACGCTGTGGTCGATACCGTGAATGTGGGCCTTCACCCGGAAGGAGAGTCCTCAACCAACGGGAAGGTCTACGTGGCGAACTACGGTTCAGGCACAGTCTCCGTGATTACCCCATCATCATCGACCTCGACCTCGTCCACGAGCTCCATCACTTCGACCACACCATCGACCTCGTCCACGAGCTCCATCACTTCGACCACACCATCGACCTCGTCCACGAGGTCCACAACCTCCACCTCAGTATCGACAACGCCAAAACCGTCGACGTCTTCTTCAGAATCGGGTTCATCTTCATCGATTCCTGAGTTTCCGGTTCAGTCCGGCGTCGCTCTACTGGTCGCAGTCATCGTCGTGATGTCGTATCTGTTTGCCAGACGCGGTCTTCGAACCGACATACAGACCCCGGTCTAGCACGCAATTCTTCGCGTTGAGGCGCCTACCTGGGGTGACAAGTCCCGGCCAGGGGGCCCATTCGGATCAGAACTCCGCAGTGGATTCGTGGAATCCATCTTCCGGGCCTGTTTGGGGGCGAGTCCCACCGGGCCCGCTTAGAGCTTCGCAAACTGTTTTAGCGCGCGCGAACCAACCAAGTCGTCGAGAACCATCTTTCCAACAGTCGCTGCAGTCAAGGGAAGAACCCCAGCCTTCTTCAGGAGCCCGAACGCCTTTTCAGTTCCCTTCGAAGGTCTGACGTAAGTCCCCAAGCTATCGCAGAGTTCCTTCTGGTAGCTAGCCTTGTCCTTGAACCTGCCGAATCTTTCATGCCAATGCTCGACATCGTTCTTGTCCCAGAAGGTGAGACGGAATCTATCCTCTTGGTATTGTCCAACGAGGCTCCTCTGCCACCGTGGGTTTTGATATTACCGGTCTGAATTTTGCCTTGAGATTCTTTCTATCGGTGATTGAAACCTCTATTTCTATGTCCTCACCTAGAATATTGTGACATCTGGCTACAAGCTCATCTTTGGAGACGTCAGGTTCATTTCCTCTCCTCATGAGTTCGATCCTGACCTGGTTCATGCTTTCCTGCACCGCTTGGTATCTTGATACTCCAGGGGTGCCTTGTATCACGGTCATTATGGTCCTTGGGGTAACTAGTTGACCACTAGGTAGGGTAAAACAGTCAGCCTCTCTTCCCTCGATGGACTTCAGCAAGGGTAGACCACGCCCACAAGAACAAGTTTTGTCATCAAGAACACCTATGTCACCTACCCGGTACCTTATCAGAGGCATGGCGTAGTTCAGAAGATTAGTTACGACTATTTCTCCCCTCTCACCAGGTGAGACCTGTTCATTTCCTCTTACCACCTCCAATATGAGCAGGTCCGCATCGATGTGGTAGCCTTCTCTTTTTGTGCACTGCCAAGCGCCGTTCCCAAAATCCCAGGAGGAGTATTCGTCGAAGACCTTGCATTTGAATGAGGACTCGAGATATCTCCTTGTTTCTTCGTCCGTGACCTCCCCTTCGGTCCTTACGACCCTGTCACCGAGGCCTTCTATCCCCCTTTCAGCCATCGCTTCAGCAAGCAACCTGAGATATGAAGGAGTACCTCGAATCAACTTCGGATCGAACTCCAGTATTTGAGTCAATACCTCGTTTGCATCACTTCCAACGGTGACCCTCTTTTCTCTGTCTCGCAGTAGATGGACGATCGGCCCCAGACTTTCCCTTCCCTGCGATTTGCGTTTCATCCTAGCCATCTCTCCGCTTTGATCTTGACCTTTCTTTGGAGCTATGAGCCCGCCGTATCCTATCACCATCACTTTCTGCCAAGGTTTGACTCCGATTGCCAGCCGCTTTCTAAAACGCCAGGCGGCCATGCAGTAGTCCATGAACCTTTTATCATAGAATACGGCCATCGGGCCACCGCTTGTTCCCGAGGTCGATGCTCGAATACAGTCCCCGAGGTCAGACCCTCTTGCCATGCTCCTATCAGGAATGCCATTTCGGACTTCTTGCTTTGTTGTGAATGGAAGCTTTTGGACATCCTCTAACGATCTGATGTCTTCTGGCTTAGTCCCCAGAGCGTCGAACTTTTCCTTGTAGAGAGGAACGTTATTGTAAGCATGGTTGGTGATGTCTCTCAATCTTTTCTCTTGAAGTTGCTTTAGCTCGACGGATCCGAGCCACTGGTTTCTCGAAAGCTCATAGCAGTACCAGAGGACTCGGTGAAGCACCATTGGTGGCAAAAGCAACTTTGATTTAATGACTCACCTTCCTCTCAAATCATGAAATGAATGAGCGGCTCGCGCCCCCCCCGGAATCCATTTTCGGAACCTGTTTGGGGGGAGCCCCACCGGGCCCGAACCCATCCCAGCCGGGAGCGCGCGCCCCAGGCCAATTCAAACCTCAGTTTGGTTCCAATTCTGGACACCCATATGTTGCGCGCGCGCGATTGATGCGGTCTATCTGTTGCTGGCATTGGTCCTCTTGGTGCTCGGAGCTGGTCCCTACTCGTTGGACAAGTTTCTGGGACTCTAGCTTCTGTGGACCATGCGCACGCGCTCTTCTAGGCAATAGGATCTGATACTGGCCCTGGAAAGATCTTGTCAAGCTCCTGCAGGTCCTGCGCCGACAGTCTCCAACCGCTCGCCCCAAGGTTCTCCTTCACGTGGACTGGGTTCGCCGCCCTCGGAATCGGAAAGACATTCGGCTGAGAAGTCAACCAGTTCAACGCGACCTGCGCAGGAGACTTCGAGTATTTCTCGCATAAGACGCGGAGCTTCTCCTTCTCACCCGTGAGCTTGCCGTGTCCAAGTGGAAAGTAGGCCAGCACGACGATCCCCTCCCGCCTGCAGTAGGGGATTATGTCCTTCTCAATCTCGCGATGCAACAGGCTGTACCTCATCTGCGTGGATGCGAGCTGAGCCTTCTTCAGGGAGGCATTCGCCTCCATCATCTGCTTCAACGAGAAGTTGCTGACACCAATCGCGCGTGTCTTCCCCGTCTCCAGAAGCTCCTCCATCGCACCCATCGTCTCCCGAATCGGAACGATCGGGCTCGGCTGATGAACCTGGTATAAGTCCACGTAGGAAGTCTTCAGCCGCCTCAGACTCCTCTCCAGAGCCTTGAACAAGGCTTTGCGCCTAAGATGTGTCAAGGTAACCTTGGTCGCGATGAAGAGATCCTCGCGCTCGTATCCCTGAATCGCCTCAGCAACTAGGGGTTCCGAGTTGTACACCTCCGCCGTATCAATCATCGATATTCCACCGGCCAAGCCCGCCTTTATCGCCTCGACCTTGCGGGCCGCACCGTTCTTCCAGCCCAGTATTGCCGGAAGGATCCAGGAGCCGTCGTAGAAGGTGCCCATGCCGATCTCACTGACGCTGCGCCCTGTTCTCCCGAAGACCTTGAGTTCCATGTTGGGATGCTGCTCTTCCCGGCTAAGAGTTTTTTCCTGGCTTCATCTGAGACAGGTGAAGCACATACGCGCGCGCAAACAGCTAGAATCTGGCTAATCCAGACGAACAGAGGCTATTCTGAGCTTATCGTGACTGGGGCCAGCGGGATTCGATAGGTTTACTGTGCGAATCCACACCTTGTGAAAGGCGTGCAGAATTTAGAACAGTAGCCAACCAGTCACCAACCGAATTTAGACGGAGGAGACCAACTGGCGACGGTTAACGCCTCTCCCAGTTGCCTCAGAATTGACACAACCCATCCGCCGAGAGTTTTTATAGAGTAAATGAAATCGCGCTGGCCGTAAATGTCAGAAGAGGACCAGGAACTGGATGAAGACTCAGACGAGGACTCGGACGAGGACGGAGGGGAAGTGGACTCGGACGATGACGGGTCCTGAAATAGTGTCAGAATAGCTTCCCCGCTCGGCATCATCCGTACTCCGATCGGGAAAGGGTACCCACACCTTCGACCACTGGCAGCTGAGGATTCACAGAAGAATCCTTGACATCGAACCGGACGGCAGGACGTTGAGACAAATCACGGAATTGGAGATTCCCGAGGACGTTGTGATAGAAGTCATTCTGACTACCTAGGTCGGAGGGAGCTGCCCTGGCCGGGACTTTCTATGCAGGCGACCTATGCAGGCGCCCGCCCTTTGGAGCTAGCGGGCCCGAAGAGATTCGGACGTCGCAACCAGTCACGCAAACAGCTAGAATCTGGCTAATCTAGACAGACGGAAGCTATTCTGAGCTTATCGTGACTGGGGCCGGCGGGATTCGATGGGTTTACTGTGCAAATCCACCCAAGACCTTGTGTAGCCCGGCTAGATTATTATGCTATTCCCATAGTATCCCTTTGAGCATTAAAGGTCTTATGAGCTAAACAGCACCGAGGCCTGACTGGTCCCTGGCGACAGTGGTTTCTGACATCTGGGGCCGGGACATAGAGGTCCGGGCAATCCCTTCAAACTTCCGGTAGCGCGCGCTCTGTGCGCCGCTCGCCTTTGGCACCGTGCCATGACTGGAGGTTCTTCGCCATCGAGATGTTTGTGGCCACATAACCCGCGCTCTGGTACAGCTTCTGTGCGCGTAGGTTGTGGCCAAACACATGCAAGCCTATTCTGGCCTTCCCCAGCTGTCTCGCCTTCTCCTCGAGGAGCGCAAGGGAAGTGGTCCCGTACCCCTTCCCTCGGAATTCCTCCTTGACCCAGAGTTCACTGAGGAAGAGCAGGTCCGGGGGGCGTCCTCGAGCCGTGCCGTACCAGATGACGCCGACCTTCTGACCGGTGCTGGCATCCACGATCGAGCGGACGTACTGCTCCGGAGTGTCGAGACCCTTGGGTAGAGCCTCGTTGAACTGCTTGGAAATGCTCTCGAGGGCGTGCTCTTCATCTGCGTTCCCTGCCCTCACAAGGTCTGCTGCGGTGTGCTTGACAGCGGACCGATACCAGGAATCGTATTCGCCTTTGGTCATTTCTACAAAGTCGACGTTCATGTAGTGTCACGTTTCGGCCGGTCCATTAAGCATTCGTGGGACCGGATAGACGCCGTCGGACGGTGGCTCGTGTGCGCCGTGTTCTAATGAGTTCGGACCCGCATATGCGAGCGCGCGCTTCGAAGCGTCCTGAGTCAGCATCAGCCGCTTATCTTGTCTATACGGCCCCTGCCAGATAGATGATTGTCGTTACCACGGCTGCCGTCACAAAAGAATACAGATTGATTCTCATTGCCTTCCGCATATCTAGATTGTGGGCTTCCTTGTCTGTCACTTTCCCTTTTTCATTACTGGAACCCGAGAAATCGAATATGCTTCTCGCGGCGAATCCCGCACAGAATTTGAAGTATCCCTGAAGGAATCCCTCTGCACCAAGAAACAGTGGGAAAGAACAAGCGAGTAAAGACCATGTCGGCAGCGAGAGCTGAGTAATCACATACACCAGTACGCCCGCGATGGTCAATCCGACAAAACCCATTGCATATCTCTTTCTTGTCTCGTTCTTGCCTATGTTGCATACGCCTGGTCTGTAGCTGTCCATCATTCTTTTGACAGGCAGAGGGAACCATTAAACCTGTCCTCGCCTTCGGACGGGATAGCGCGCCCGTCAAGTTCATCTGAACGCGCGCAACATGCAGGACACGCGCTCTCAGAGGCTGGTTCAAGTGCGCACGCGCCCCCCCCGACATGCTCGTGAAGAACAGTGACAACCGAGTCAAAGGTCGATATTGCAACACAGTTGGTGCGAGATTGGTTCCACTAGTAAGGCGCGTCGCGCGGACCAGTGGTCCCTGCCTTCACTCTGTAGCCGACCGGTTCCGTCTTCATGCCTATGTAGTGAACGAGCGCAAACTTCTCAATCTTCCCCTCCCTGCAGAGGTTGCGGAGGTTGGAATAGAACGCGCTCCGGCTTTTCCTCCACATCGCCTCTTCGGACGAGAGTCCGGGTCGCTTGACGCAGTCCCCCAACAATTGAGGGCCTGTGTGAGACCCCCCTCTGCTGCGAATGACGGCAAGTATGCGGAGCTGATACGCAGTCAACCCGACATCGAGCGTCTCGGGATCGATCAAGGTCAAGTCAGTTGTGGATTGACCGCCGTCTCTATTAGGTGTTGCAACGCGCGCGCTAAACAACCAAACGCTATGGGAAGCTGGGCGGAGGGAAGAGGATCAAGAGAATGGGGGAGAGCCCGCAGTCAGGTTGCGAAGGCATACTGCCTTGAAGATCCCTACGTAGGTTTAGCAGAGAATTACATACCTTAATGCTGTTGTGAACTAAATTATACTTTCCATCACTTAGAGAATTTGAACCCTCTTGATATTCGAAACTATCGATGTCTGCGTTCGCAGGTAAATGGGAAAAGCAGGACAACCAGGGTTTCGGCGGCAAGGTCAAGGACTCCGTAAGGACTCCGGGACCCATGAAGCCGAGGCTCGATCTAGCAGTCCGACAAATCCAAGTCCAAGTCGCTAAACTCGACTCCACATCCATCAAACTCAGAGAGAGAGACAATTCGATCTTTAACAGGGTCGTAACCTCTCTACAGAAGCACGACACACAGCACGCGTCTGTCTACGCGAATGAGCTGGCCGAGATCAGAAAGATGAACAAAATGGTCACACAGGCCAAGCTCGCTCTCGAACAGATAGTGCTCAGACTCAACACCATCACAGAACTCGGTGACATAGTCGTCACCTTGTCTCCGGCGATGGCAGTGATGCGCAGCGTCAAGCAAGGCTTGGCGGGCGTCATGCCTGAGGCGGAAGGCGAAATCGGCGAGATCTCTGGTTTGCTGAGTAGCATCCTGGTTGACGCAGGGACGGTCGGTGGGTACTCGCTGAACTTCGAAGCTGCAAACGAGGACGCGGAGAGAATCCTATCCGAGGCATCCGCGGTCGCGGAGCAGCGCATGAAGGAGAAGTTCCCCGAAATACCCTCCACACTGCCCTCTGCGGAAGCTGGGACGGAGACCAGCACGTATTAGAGACGGGAACCACGGGTTCCCGGACTCCCTTTTTTGCGAAAGGGAGGTGGAATCGCATGCCGACCTCAAACTCTGCAAGAATCATGCGTTCTTTCGTGATAGGCCATCGCCAAGACCACTTGCTTCGAGACCATCGAAGTCAAAGGACTGCTTCGAAAGCACGCGCGCTCTCAGTCAGGGGAGAATCGAACCTATGCGACAGCGACTCCCGTCGGGCCCGCAACTATACAGGTTCGCGCGCGTGCGCGTCCACGGGACCCCTTGAGCTAATGCCTCTGAAGGCTAGAAGACGTAGACGAAGTTCCCGTTAGTGTTTCCGTTAGTGTTTCCGTTAGTGTTCCCGTCAACTCCGCCTTTCATTCCCTTGCCGATGAAATACGCTTCCACGCTCTTCGCGTCCGTTTCACTATCCGCCTCCCATTGTTTCCACAGTTGAGTGTCTCTCCCCTCATCTTGATGCCTCTTGCGCCTCCCCGATGGGTCGTCCGTTATTCCAATCCTCCAGTCTGAATAGGTGCTATGGGATTCTCTGACCGTGTAGTCTATCACATAGACAATCTCTCTGGAGTTCAATTCCACGCAGTCTAGCATCCGTTTCGAACATGGTGCTCATTGATATGCGTATGGACTCGATGAGACGTCAGCACCGGAAAGGTCGGAATCCTAGCCGAGTGGTTGAGACAAGCCAGAAAGAAGCTCTTGGAAGTACTCAGGGCTGGAATCCACTTTTCGAACCTGTTTGAGGGCGAGTCCCACCGGGCCCGAACCCGAAGCACGGCCGATGGGGTGGGGCATTGCACCATGTCGTCGAAAGCCCCCCCGGGACAGACTCTCCACATAAGACGAGCCCAAAACCACGAAATCCGCAGGACATTGGACCCAGGAGTTGGGGATTTGGACCTAAAGTTGGGTGCCCTTCCCATGGTGCGCGCGAACATCAGGCGTTGCTAGGAAGCAACTTCAATATCGCCACCGTGGTGAAGGCCTCGCCGACCAGACTGAGCGAGACAGGGACGTAGTAGCCGAACGCGTTGAATAGCAGCCCTCCGAGGATTGGCGCTGGGAAGGCGACCAGCCCGCGGAATGCCGCGAGCTTCCCGCTCACGCTCCCCCTTTCGTCTGCAGGGGCTGCGGTCAAGATCAGGGAGGACTGCGCAGGGACCCAGGTGGCAACGGAGACGCCGAAGACCACGCTGATCAGAACGAGGGCCGGCACGGACTGTGTCAGGAGCCAGCCCCCCAGCACCAACACTGTCAGGAACTCTGAGAAGGCGAGAGTCTTCCTTGCTCCCACTTTGAGGAGGAGTCTAGCCGCGGCGTACTGGCTTGCCAGTATCGAGACGGAAAGCGCCCCCACTATCAGGCCTATGTCAGCCGGGGTGAACCCGAACTGATCCGTCCACATGCCGTAGATTATCGAACCGCAGAGCCCGAAGGAGAAGGCGTCCAGCGCGAAGGGCGCGAAGATCCTGGCGAACCCGCTTGGCATCTGGACCGCCCTTCGGATGGAGAAACCGTCCGACAGAAGCTGGCCGTCCGCAAGCTCCGGGTTCCGGCGCGTCTCCTCGAGCTGAGTGAGCAGAACGAAGAGGTTCGCCGACTCGAGAACCGCGGCGGCGGCGAAGAGGATTACGTATCCGGCGTATGTTACGAGGAAGCCGGCAGCGAACGGCATGACGGCTCCCGGAATCTGCGTGAAGAAGAAGACAACGCTGAACGCGATGTTCAGCTTCCCTGGGTCCATGGAAACGCTCTCCGCGATGGTAGCCTGGGACGCCGGATAGCCGAGCAAGGAGAGCCCCAGGAGGAAGTAGCCGATTGAAAGCGGGATGAAGCTGTGGGACGCAGCCGCAATCAGGAATGACGCCATGGAGCAGACCCCGACCGCGCTCCCGGCGACGATCAACCGCCTTCTGCCGAGAAGGTCGGCAAGTGATCCTGCAAACGGCTGGACGATGGAGCTAGCGATACCTGTGGGCCTCGCTCCTACGGCCACGAGGATCCCCAGGACGACGACGCTAAAGCCGAGGTCCTTCACAACGAAGGGTTGGAGTATCGTGTTGAGCATGCTCACGTAGATCCCGGTGATCATGCTCGTCAAGGCTAGCGTCCTGATGTTCCCACGCAACAGCAGCCGTCTGGACAGGGAGAAGATGCCGCCCGGGGCGTTGCTCAACTGTTGTCCCGCGCCGAATGCCATGGAGAGGCTGGCTTTCACCTTTAACGCGCCCGCTATCGTAAGGAGTTCTGGATAAACACAAACAGAGGAGCGGAACTCTGCCCAGACGCCAAGGATCTAACCACCATCGAAGCGGTCCTATTCCGGGGCCGCACTTTGCAAAACGGGATACGATCCCTCTTGGGAATAATCGAACCTGTATAGCAGCGACTTCCGTCGGGCCCGCGAGCAATTAGGTCAGAATGAACTCCGTCTGCCTGAGAAGGCTCGATTTGAGCTGAAGCGCGCGCTATGAAGGTTGAGGAGTCCAACAGGGAATTGGTCCCTCGGATTACTCTCGATGCCCGCAGGGGTTGCTGACCTTAACGATTGGTCAGGAAGTCCTAGAAGCCAGTTGTCCGCGTAGTCGCACGCCACACGTTCTTCCAGGCAACCTGTATATCGTCCAGAGTTCATCCTCCGACCGAAGATGGTTGGTGCGCTTGGGGGTGCGAACTGGTGAACCGGTCGCTTAGTTCGGTGACTGTGGCGTTGATCCTGATGTCATCGGTGTTCGTGATGGTGCCGATCATCCCAGCCAATGGGGTTGTCGCTTCCATCACAGTCAGCCCTTCATCGGGTGTCGTGAGCACATCTGTAACCATAACCGGCGCCGGTCTCATCGCTTCACACAGCCTGACGGTCACATACGACGGTTCGGGCACAGGTATGCCGACTTCCTGTTCCACTAACTCAACGGGGGGCATCAACTCAGGTTGCACCTTCATGGTCCCGTTGTCCGTTTCAGGTCCTCACACAGTCGGAGTTGCTGACGGCACGAACAGCGCGACAGCGACATTCACAGTCATCTCATGCATCTTCGTCACTCCCGGATCTGGAAAGGTAGGCTCGACAGTCAACATTTGGGGTGTTGGTTTTCTTGCCTCGAGCATCTTGACGCTCACATTCGACGGTTCGAGCGCATCTATGCCCGCCTGTAGCACGGACCCATCCGGCAGCATCAACTTCGGATGCGCATTCATAGTCCCATCCTCTGCGCCTGGTCCACATACGATTGTCGTCACCGACGGCACCAACAGCCTATCAGCGAGATTCACTGTCCTTGCTTCAGACATCTTCACCGTCACGATCACAGAGAGCGGTCTGCCGACTCTTACGGTATGGCAGGTGACCTTCAATGGAACCTCTTCAGAAGGCAACTACAACAGCGTATCGTTCGGGGACATACCGAACGGCCAATACTCGTTCACAGTCGGAAGCGTGGCAGGGTACACCGCATCTCCCTCATCGGGAACCATTTCCGTGAGCGGTGCCGACGTCACTCAGGTGATAACGTTCGTCAAAGCAAGTCTGCCTACTTCAGCGGGAGAGCGTGTCGGACTATGGCATTACCCTTGTTGACGTTTTGCAGCGCGCGCGCCTTCAGAACCTGTTTGAGGGCGAGTCCCACCGGGCCCTCCACGTCCTTTCGTCAGTTCGTAGGTTAGGGAGCCTACCTGAACTGCAAAGTCCCGGCCATGGCGCCTTCTGAAGAACCAATCTTGGATTCAGATATGACGAAGTGAACAGGATCTCATCAGGGCCCGATAAAGGGCACCCTAGAGTGCTTATCAAACCAATCCGTGGTAGCAATGAAGAAACATGAACTGGGAGGCCCGATTGACAAGCCTCATCCCGAGCAAACTCCGAAGCCTATGGGCTTCTCGAGTGTTCCGACTCGTCCTGGTTCTAGCTATCGGAAAAGCGGTGGTGATCCTCGCTGTCTTCTTCTTCGAAAATCCGGCCAGCGTACTTCAGGGGATGGGCACCAAGTGGGACAGTAACTACTACGAAATCATAGCGACGCAAGGATATGGACCATCAGCCCCCTACGTCTTTTCTCCGGTCTACCCAGCTATCATCAAACTCGTCTACTCTTTCATTGGGAATGCGTGGGTCTCTGGTCTTCTCGTGACAAATTCACTCAGCTTCGTCTTCCCCTTGCTGCTGTACAAGGCATTCGGCTACAAGACAGCCCTATTCGCAGAACTCTTTCCGACGTATCTAGTCTTCACGACGGTCGCGTATTCTGACGTAGTCGCGCTGGTGTTCCTCGCATCCTCACTCTTGCTCTTGATGAGAGATAGCGTAATCAAGTCTTCGATAGGCTTGAGCGGTGCCATCCTCACTTTCTTCAATCTCGCTTGGACGCTTCCGTCGTTCCTCTTTGCCCTCCTTGCGAAAGGGCGGTTGAGGAACCTGCTCTTCTACACTCTTCCGTTGGTAACGGGCGGGCTGATACTTCTGTGGTTCAAGATAGCCACGGGAGACTACCTTGGGTTTGTGCGGCTAGAGTCGCCATGGGGAGTAGGGTTCGCAAACCCTTTGGCGCAGGCCTACTACTTGTTGTGTCCTAGCGGACAGGGCTCATTCACTTGCCAACCTTGGGCGGTTTCTGGGGTTTTTCTGACACCGACCTACTGGCTAGTCAGGAACCTGCTGTTCGAAGCCTTCTATTTGCTCGGGGCATTTTGTCTCTTGAAGACGGAGCTCAAGCACAGAGTTTTTCTTTTTGCATACTGTCTGTCAGTAATCGTACCGTTATTGTTCTTCGTTGGGTTTCCCGCACTTTCCATCCCAAGATTGTTATTGCCCGCCTTCCCAGTTTTTGTCGGCTACTCGACCCTGCTGAAGGGGAAGCGATCTGATAGGATCTATCTCGTTCTGTGTCTCGGACTTGCCGCTTCGATCTCGGTAATTCAATATCTCTCTTACTTCTCTTAGCGGGGGTTCGCCTGGAATCCACTTTCAGAACACGTTTGGGTGCGGGCCCCACCGGGCCGCTGTCAAATACCTCAAATCACGCCCTTTTCTTCAAACGAAGCTCAATACGAGGTTATTCATGCCCTACTCCTCAACCTGGGTTCAAATCGCGCCGCGCCCCAAACGGATAACAGCAGAATCGGCAACATCGACAGCCATTGAATCGTTAGTAGCGCGCACGCTGCGAGGAATCAGGGACGAAATCGAGAAGCGGGTTACGGAGCTTTCAAAGAGCTGGCATTAGAGTCTCTTCGCCAGGTCCTTCATCATCTGGGGCGCATTCTCGGACTTGAGCGGCTCACCGTGCCCGCTGAGCATTACCTCGAAGTCAAGTCTGGAGAGTCTTTCGACTGATGCCTTGGCCTGGCCCATGTCCGGCGTGAATCTCGGAGGCGGCCCCTGAAGTCTACCCTTCAGGAACCTGGCGGCGTCTCCGACGAACAGCGTTCTGCCGTCCTTGTCGTAGAGCGATATGCTCCCGGGGGTGTGTCCCGGGGTGTGAATAACTGTCAGCCTCCCGACCGCGTCGTTCTCTTTCAACCTGAGGTCGGGCTCTACGGGTGTTGCACGGACGATGGACATCAAACCGAAGAGGAGTCTCATGGCGCCCTTCGGCGGCGGATACTTCGCCTTTCCTGAGACGAAATCAGCGTCAGCCTCGTGAACTGCGACCTTCGCTCCCGTCGCCGCCTTCAGGGCGGCGACTCCCCGGACGTGGTCGACATGACAGTGGGTAAGCACAATCGTCTTGACGTCCGAGGGCTTGCGCATCATTGTCGTTGTGATGTACTCCAGAACCTTCTTGCCGTCGGCCTGCATCCCTGCGTCCACGAGCGTGAGCGACCCATCAGCTTCCTCGACAAGGTAGCTGTTGGAGCCGCCCATGCGCGAGCCTTCCACGCGCTCCACGCCCTTCAGAATCTCCGTCAACCAGTCTGACCCCCGGCGGTCTCACTTCATAAGTTGAGCAGCTCGCCCGTCGCGTTCATGGCTCAGGGGAGGTTCCTTTGCAGGACCATCAACCTGACTTCTGTTCCCTCTACGTCCTCTGTAGTCTCTTTGGTCTCGACGAAACCCAGTTTCCTGTAGAACGCGATAGCCGTCTTGTTGAAGACTTCAGTCTTGACCACCACCCGGCGGTAGCCTTCAGCGGCTCCGAACTCCTTCGCCTTGTTGAATAGCTCCGTGCCGACCCCTCTGCCGACCAGACTCTGGAGCACGACAATTCCCGAAAGCTCCGTCGCACCAGAGTCGATTCTCTTCAAGCTGGCGAAGCCGAGGACCCTGCCTGCGTCCTCGGCAACAAAGATTCTGAGGCTCGGGCTCGTGAGTTTGTCCCTAAGGGATTGCTCAGAGGCGAGTTCGCGTACGGCGTCGTCGGTAGCCCCGGAGAATCCCGGAGCGTCAGGTCCCGCTTCCTTCCAGGCTTCCAGGAAGAAGACGCTCAGCTTGTGAAGGTCGTCGAGGCCTGCCACTCTGACCTGCATGGCCCGAGGTGCAGGAGACCTCGCAAATCAGCTTTGCCAACCGGAAGTCGGTCCCACCAAGCCCTGTGGAGGCCTACTCGACAGGGATACAGTGTCCTTAAGTCGAAACCCTATGGGCGGTCGCAGACTGGTGGCCTTCCGCCGCCAGTCATCCATGGGATTTGAACCCAATTGGGTATGCGAACCGGCGACCGCAATCCTTCATCATGAAACGAGCCAGAGAAATCGACATCTCCGTGGGGATTTGAACCTAAGGTGAAGTGTGCGGACGCCACATGGGACCAATCTCGCGCGCCCTAACATATCGGAGCGACTCTGTAAGGAAATCAATAACATACAGAAGAATCCCTTCCAGGGTTCATACCTAGGATGCCGTGATGGCCAAGCACGTCGTCCCGGGGGCGCCCGTGACCCCAGACGACGGTGGTGAGGACGCAGGATTTATAGAACCAGGAACACAAACTCCCCACATGGTTGCTTCTGGCGAGCCTGCTTCTGGAACTCTGCGATTCGAAGCATTGTGGATATTCAGGGAGGAGGTCAAGAGAGCAGGGTTCTCGGCAGAGTGGGACGCCCATACGAGTCAACCGTTGGGGAGGCCGTTGCACAAGCACGAGGGCTACATCGAGGTGGGCGAGGAGGCAGCGGCACTGGTCGAGGGCGGCAACAGGACAGAGATTCCGAAATCAGAGATTCGCAATCTGCGCGTGGGCTTTGACAAGGACTTCAGGCGGCTGAAGGATTCCAGAGGGGTGGACGGACCAATGCACTTCTCGTTTAGTGACGAGGTAGTCTACATCTTCACGAGAAGCCCAGGTTCCACCTTTTGGCGGGGAGAGAACATCGCCCTGTTCGACGCCATCGCCAAGTGAGGTCACAGGAGAACTTGGGGGGTGGACCACGTCTGGCCTGTATAGACGGCCTACCTGGTTCCACTGACCTCCCTCCGTGTCGTTACCCTCGGCGATGACTGCGGTCGCTTAAATTGGGAGTTCGAATCCCGTCCCCGGGGATGGTAGCGATGGGAATCAGGGAGTTCGAGCCTTCGGACTACCCTTCCGTCGCGCTGATTCACGACTCGCTCTTCCCGAACCACCTCTTCTTTCGAAAGAGAGACGAATACGAGGACTCCTGCTATGGTCGCACCCGCTACAGGATGAAGCGCCTTGTTGCCGAAGTTGGTTCGGGCGGGGTAGTCGGTTTCGGGGAGTACAAACACCTCTTTTTCGCCTATCACCGGCGGAAATTCGCCATCAACATCGAGGTCAGCCCAGAGTGGCAACGACGGGGCATCGGCGGGACGCTCTACAATCAGATCATGAAAGAACTCGTAGGTCTCGGGGCCGAAACCGTCTGGCCTCTCGTCCTTTCGACATCATCATCCGCCATCGAGTTTCTTCAGAAGCGTGGGTTCGTCCAGAAAAGGAAGATGATTGAATCGAGGCTTGACCTCGAGAAGTTCGACCCCGCACCATTTTCCGCCGCACTCGATAGGCTCAAGGCTGAAGGCCTTGCCATCTCCAGCTTCTCCTCGGCGATGCACGAGGACCCATCCAGCGCAAGGAAGCTGAAGGACCTCGACGACAGTGGGTCGGCAGATGTCCCGAGCGTGTTGGTAGAATCACCCATGGACTTCCACGACTACGAAATCATCATTCTGAACAGCCCTATCATGGTGTGGGATGGTTCCTTCGTGGCCAAGGAGAGAGGTGACTTCGTCGGTGCGAGCAGCCTCCTCGAATCAGGAGCGAGCGCCATGCTCGACCAAGGATTCACTGTGGTGAACCCCGCATGGAGGGGGAGAGGTATCGCTCAGGCTGTGAAGGTTCATGTTGCGATGTATGCGAAGAACAAAGGCTTTCGATACATCAGGACGCACAACGATTCTGAGAATGCCCCCATGCTCGCAGTCAACAAGAAACTCGGTTTCGCGAGAGGCGCCGACTTCTTGACATTCGAGAGGACAATCTGATTGGATTAGCTTCTGCTTCTGCACGCCAATCAGCGCACGCCATGCTATTGGGTCATGTTTTCGACTGAGTGCACAGGGCGGGCCCCACCGGGCCCGTCCCTGAATAGGTTCAAGGGGCGGATTCTGAAATCACCCGCGACGAGATTCGATATCCGTAAGGCACTGCGAGTAATACCTGCAGAGGGGGACTAGATGAGAGGCCTGGGCCACGAGGCTATCTTCGGACTGATTCTAGTGGTGACAGTTCTGTCGGTAGGAGTGTCGCTGGTTGGCATCGGACCTTCTCAGCAATCTTCCACACAGACCTACGGCACAACCTACGACATTTGCACACGAGGATTTGGGCCCCCGTCGCCGAGCTGCGTGCCCAAATGGACTCCGAACGTGGTCCTTGAGAACGAATCGGGTGGCTGGACTTACTACTACATTTTCAACGCATCTCGAGGGAGGAATTACACCGTCATCTTCGCCGTGACCGAGCCCTATGCCCCTGCCCCGGTTCCTCTGCAGCTTACCCCACAAGTTTGGCGAGTCTTATCAGGTCTCGACGAACCTTGCGGACCAGACTGTGGGATTTCAGTGTCGGCTATGAGCCCAATGACTCCGCCAGCCAATGCACTCGTGGTGGTAGAAGTAGGCCTGGATGCGTCGCCGGGGACTTACGAAGCCCTTGTCTGCATTGCGCCTGTGGACGCCTACTGCAAGGGCGGCTACGCATTTGGATTCTCCATCGCGGGCCTGCACTGAGTGCCAGTCGTTAGCTTAGATGGAGATCCTTTGATGCTCTCGCCAGGGAGCAAAACCCCCACTTGCCCGGAAGGATGCAACCTGCTAGCCTGTCTACTCTAAGCATAGCGGGAAAGAACCTACGTAGACGCTAACCCCACCGGGCCCGTTCAGTAGCCCCACAACGGCTTTAACATACGACTCCATTTTGACTGAAGGAAACCTTGTCTCAGAGCGAGCGGAGACTCGCGGCGATAATGTTCACGGATATCGTGGGTTATACCTCTCTTACTCAGAAGAACGAAGCTCTCGCGATGCAGTTGCTGGAGGAGCACAAGAGCCTAGTCAGGCCCTTCTTCCCAAGACACAACGGTAAAGAGGTGAAGACCATCGGAGACGCCTTCCTCGTGGAATTCGCAAGCGCCCTTGAAGCCGTCAGATGTGCCTTCGACATTCAGCAGTCCATGCACGAGATGAACAACGGTCGCCTAACTGAGAAGCAGGTTCAGCTCCGAATAGGCGTACATGTTGGTGATGTCATTCACAGCCAAGGTGATGTCTACGGAGACGCAGTAAATGTGGCCTCAAGGATAGAACCACTAGCAATGCCCGGAGGCATCTGTGTCAGCGAGCAGACCTACGCCCACATCAAGAATGTGTTCGAGTTCCCGTTCACTAGCCTTGGCAGGAGAGAACTGAAGAATGTCGGAGAGCCGATGGGAGTCTTCAGGGTTGTCATGCCGTGGGAGCAGCCGACTGCGGCTGAGACGCCCACTTATGCGACTAACAGAATCGCGATCCTCCCCTTCAGAAACATGAGCCCCGACCCCAACGATGAATACTTCGCAGAAGGCATGACAGAGGAGATCATCTCTACTGTCTCTGGAATCAGCGGCCTCGACGTAATCTCCAGAACTTCAGTGATGGGCTACAAAGATACTACTAAGAAGGTCGAAGAAATCGGAAGAGAGCTCAAAGTCGGCTCTGTCTTGGAGGGCAGCCTCAGGAAGGCAGGAAACAGGATTCGCGTGACGACCCAATTAATCGAGGTGGCAAGGGACAAGCATCTGTGGGCCCAGAATTACGACAGGAATCTCGATGATATCTTTGAAGTTCAGAGCGATGTCGCCAAGCAGGTAGCAGATGCCCTCCGCGTCAGGATCCTGTCCCCGGAGATAGAACGAATAGAGAAGAAGCCCACTGACAGCACCGCGGCCTACACACTCTACCTGAAGGGCAGGCAACTCTGGAACAAGAGAGGACTTGATGACCTCAAGAAGGCCGCCGAGTACTTTGATCTGGCAATTCACGAAGACCCACGCTTCGCCCTAGGGTACGCTGGACTGGCAGACTGCTGCATAATGCTTCGCAATGACTGGGGAATCGACCCCGATGTCAATTTAGAGAAGACCAAGACAATGGTGGCAAGAGCGTTAGAGCTAGACCCCGGGTTGGCCGAGGCGCACGCGACAAGAGGGATGGTTCTGTTGAACGAATGCCATCTCCAGCAATCCGAAGAAGAGTTCAGAAAGGCCATCGAGCTGAAGCCGAGCTATGCTACTGCTCACCAATGGTTCGTGCACGTTTTAGGCCCTCGGTTAAGGTGGGATGAAGCCCTAGAGCAAATAGAGAAAGCCCTTGAGCTAGACCCGCTGTCGCCGATCATCAATGACAATTATGGAACGTACTACTTCTGGAAGAGAGAGTACAGCAAGGCGATTGCGCCGTACAGCAGGTCCCTTGAGCTTGGGATGAAGAGTGCTCACGGGGACTTGGCAAACACCTACGGAAAAATGAGAATGTTTGACGACATGAGGCGTGAAGCCGATGCCTTCGTGGAACTCCTGCGTGATTCATTTCCCCTTGCGAGGATGCTGGCTGACACATATGTCGCGTACTACGAGGATGACAAGCAGACTGTCGGAAGACTCCTGCCAGAGCTTGAGGCCCACTATCAGGAGCCTGGTATGGCAAATGCGTACGCGATTGCCTTGCTCCACTTCTACCTTGGAGATAAGGACAAGGGGTTCGAATGGCTGGAGCGGTCATATTCTAGAAACGAGGGTCCTATATTCATCAAGCTCGAGCCCGATCTGGATGGCGTCCGCACCGACCCCAGGTACCTTGACCTCCTCAAGAGGCTAGGGTTAGAGTAGAGCAATCCTTCCGCTGGAATCCACTTTCCGGACCTGCTTGGGGAGGGCCCCACCGGGCCCGTTCAGCAACCCCAAGGTTTTTGGAGGGGAATTTTTTCCGACAGGAAAATGTTGCAGATCGAGATAATCGGTTTCGCGGCAGGACTCTGCCTGGCGATTGGACTGGTTCCTCAGATTCTGCGTGTCTGGAGACTCAAGAGCGCCCAAGAGATAAGCCTGTCATTCAACCTGTTGTATCTAACTGGAACGACGCTCTGGCTGGTCTACGGCCTATTCATAGGGTCGATATCCTTAGCAGTTTGGAACGGCGTAAATGACGTCCTTCTGATTCTGCTGTTGGCCGCGAAACTGAAGTATGGAATGAATCGCGGCACTCACGGGAGTTGAGCGCGCGCGCTAAGACGGAAATACAGCCAAAGGACGCCCAGCGAGGCGATGAAAAAGAGTGGTTCCCAGAAAGTCGAATCTGCATCTCGACTGATAGACGCGAGAATCCAGGAGCTAGGCGACTGGCGCGGAGAGATGCTTTCCCGCCTCCGCGCTTTGGTCAAGCAAACCGACCCTAAAGTCGTCGAGGAGTGGAAGTGGAGGGGGACACCTGTGTGGTCCCACGACGGGTTGATCTGCACCGGCGAGACCTACAAGGATGTCGTAAAGATGACATTCTCCAGGGGCGCCTCGTTGGATGACCCCTCAGGTCTCTTCAATTCTAGTCTCGAGGGTAGAGCGAGGCGTGCCATCGACTTCCGCGAAGGCGACAAGGTTAACGAGAAGGCTCTGAAAGCTCTTATTCGCGCCGCCGTGGCCCTGAACACGTCCTCGGCCTCAGCGCGCGGCCAGGGCGCCACGCTGGGGAAGTAGTTTGGGTCTGGACTTGACAGTAGACTGGTCGAATCCGCCCCGACCCATTCATGATAAGCCCAGAATAGACTCTGTTCGTCTGGATTAGCTAGATTCTAGCTTTCTACGCTACTTGGTCAGACTGCCGCGACGACGGCGACCACACCGAAGCTCAGCACGGCAGCGAGGCTGAGCCAGTATGCCGCCTTCCAATACTTGTTCGAGGCATATGTCCCCATTATCCTACTGTTCGACCCGAGCAGCCCCATCAGGACTCCTGGTCCGACCAGCACGAAGACGAAGACCACCATGAGGCCGAGCACCAGCGAAAGAGGCTCCGGGTAGAGGATCGGGATGACCACCGCGGGGAGAGACTCCGCCAGATAGACCCACAGGAAGCTGTTTTTCTGCCAGCCCATCGTATCGACCACTGCCCAAGAACTGCCGAGCGAGATGACCACCAGCGCGAGGAACGCCGCAGCCACCAGGCCCACCGCGAAGACGTAAGACGCATAGGAGCCAGCGATTGACGAGAGGGCGAGGGAGAGCGCCTTCGGGTCGGCGAAGTTCAGAGACGAGCTAAGACCGGAGGTGGCCATTGCAATGACCACCATCCCCACCTCGCTCGCCACGGCTCCCACCAGCGTCTCCGTCCTCATCGTCCACAGGCGGGTAGCCCTCTTCTCAGCTGTGGCTGAAGCCTGGTAGAACAGCATGAAGGGCATCACGACTGCTCCCGCACACGCGGCGAGCAGGAAGAAGTACTTCGGGCCCGCACTGAAGTAGACGGGACTCGACGCAACGAAACCTCTTGCGAAGAGAGAGCCGGCATAGGCGACGATCAACACGGCTGAAACCGCAAGCAGGGCCCTCTCGGTCGTAAGGTACCTCCTCCTGACCACTACGGCGGCGTACGCCGCGTAGGCAACGGGCACTGAAACGATGGGCGGGACGCCGATGAGTTCCATCCCGACCGCAATCCCTGCATACTCAGCGATGTAGCTCACGATGCTTACCGTGGCCATAGGGAGGCTCGCGAGAATAGCGATCCTCCTGGAGTAGTTCTCGCGAATCACTTGGCCCAGCCCCTTTCCCGTGGCCATCCCCACTCGGCCGCTCGCCTCCTGAATAACGAAGAGGGGGACGATCAACAGCAGGAAGAACCAGATCAAGCCGTAGGAGTACGTCGCCCCCACCGTCGCCGCCGTCAGCACGCTCGGGGCATCGACGTCGGCGATCATCACGATCCAGGCAGGCCCGAAGGATTGAGCGAACTCCCTGAGTCTGCCTGAAACCACGACGGGCGATCGCCTTCTCGTCTCTATAACACGTTGGGTGGAGGCTCGTTTCGGCGAGGGAAAGCGGAAAACCCTGATTCAGAACGCCAGACAAGCATCCAGTCGAACGAAAGAGGCGAGTGTTTAAGCCGTAGATACTCGGACAAATTCTGATGCCATTAGGCGCTGTCTGCACAACATGTGAATGTGCAGAGGCTTCATGCGAGTACTGCGTGACCCCTAGCGAATGTGCTAACTGCGCCTCCTGTTGCTGTTCGCAGACTCACATGACTTGGAGGCAGGAGAGGATCAATCAAGGAGTCAGGCTTGAATACCTCAGCCTCGGATGGATGACAATCGAGGTGGTCGGCTCAATCGGAGTAGGCCTGCTTTTGGGTAGCCTCGCTCTCCTCGCGTTCGGGAGCGACAGCCTCGTGGAAATGATTTCTGCGTTGGCGGTGACACTCCATCTGAAGGACAATTCATCTGGTTCAAACGACATTGGGAAAAGGACAGAGAGTTTGACGAAGTTCCTCCTTCTCGCCCTCATTCCCATACTCGGAGGGTGCGCACTCTATTCTTACATTGTCGGATTCGAACCCGAGTCTTCCCTTTTGGGCATCGCCGTCGCCCTCAGCGCAGTCGTCATCATGCCCATCCTCTGGATTCGGAAGCGGAGGATAGGCAGAGAGACGAATTGTGCGCCTATGTCAATGGACGCCGTTCAGTCGGCCACTTGTTTCCTGATGGCGCTTGCCCTGCTCGGAGGCCTGCTCATCAACTATCTTATCGGCATCGGTTGGGTGGATTACGTCGCCACTGCCGTTATTCTCGTCTTTGTAGCAAGGGAGAGCTTGGAGGCATTTCGGGGGCTGAGTCCCGTTCCATCAGCCAGCTGACGACAGTCAGCACCGACAAAATCCTCAGGTGGATGACGCTAAGTTACCAGAACCACGAAACAAAACTCGAAACAATCCCTACCGGCTTGGGCATCTACAACTGAAGTGTCCATCAGCTTGTCTGTGTACTTCTGGGTGTAACCCTTCGACACGGCCAAGCCGACTAGGATATCCAATATGAGAAGCAACCAGTAGAGTTTGCCGACGTTTCTGACCAGAGCCTCCATCATGTTAAGGGCCCTACCTCCAGATGAGACTAACTGCTACGGATTGAACATCAGAATAGTGCTAGGTAGGAAGGGAAGGTGATTACAAGTGCGGCAAGGAAGAAGAAGATTCCTGACGAGAGCCATTTGAACCATCGCGCCTTGCCGACGAAAGCCTTCTCGATAATGATTAGACCCGAAAGGAGAGCCATCGAAAGCAAGCTCATCGCTGCTACTGCCAGCATCACAAGCATGTACAACCAGCAGCATCCTATGCAATAGATTCCGTGTTCGGCGCCCATTCGGAACGCTCCGGAGAATCCTTTCTTCGCATGGGTCAGGAAGAACCCCATCGGTGAAATACACTTGGCAAGACTCTTTTCTTTCAAAGGGGTCAGCTGCCAGATTCCGGCGGCGAACAAGACAGCGGCCACTCCGACTAACGACAACGATGACAACCAGGGCAGGATGAAACTCAGTTGAAAGACTGCATAGACCGCGACAAACAGGAAAAGCCCTAGTAAGGCGTAGAGTGACAGATAACCAGTGAGAAAAACCGCAGGCCCGACGAAGCGGGAAGGATTGGGTCCCTTCTCCTCTTTTGTCGTCATCCCAGAGTAGATCGATACGACGGGAATCATGGCTGGAAACATCATGGCCACCATCCCCACAACCCACACCACCAAGAACGAGGAGAGCATGCCAATGTCCGGAGAGCCAAACATGCTTGCCATTGTTGCGATGGGAATGGCCGTAGGCGTAGGGCCCATCGTCGTTGGTGAGGAAGCCTGAAACTGCAAAGCCGAGAAGTACCACGCACCGATTGCCACTGCAAGGAGGGGTATTCCGGTCGAGAGTTTGAAGCTAAAGCTAGAGGGTAGGGTCTTGGACATCGATGCCCGTATTAGGGAATCGTGTCAGGCTTATATACTAACCTGTTAGGGATGTCATTCAATGACGAAATGGGAACTGAATGGAGATTATTTCGAGGCATGCAACTGTGAATTGACGTGCCCGTGCATATTTCTGAGCCCTCCGACCGGCAGTGACTGTACACTTCTCCTGGCATGGCATGTGAACAGGGGGAAGTTTGGAGCCACGAAGCTTGACGGGCTGAATGTTGCCTTGGCTGCATATTCTCCCGGCCACATGCAGAAAGTGAAATGGAAAGCGGCACTGTACCTAGACTCTGCAGCAGACAAGTCCCAAGTGGACGCCCTGGGGCAGATATATGGAGGAAAACACGGAGGAAATCCTGCCGGCCTCGCCCCGTTCATTGGCGAGATGTTGGGAACAAAGACTGTCCCGATCAATTACAAGGTCAGCGACAACAGGCGTAGCCTGAACATATCCAAGATCTCTGACCTCGAGGTCGAGGACGTGACAGGCCCAACCGGGAGCAGTAGCGCAATCCAGAACGCCCCTTTCGCTGAGCCCTTGGTTTACGTCGCCAAGTCGAAGAGATTCACGTATGCCGATTACGGTATGAACTGGGAGATTTCCGACAAGAATAGCTTCCACTCTCCGTTCTCTTGGAAGGGTTCCTAGAGTTCTGAACCGCTGGCCCGGGATTAGCTAGATCGGTTTCCAGCTTCGAGGCCATGGTCTGACAAGGTCCGGCTGGGAGCTTTCTCGGTCAGACAGGATTTGAGAGTAGCTCTCAAGGGTCAATCAGCTTCAAACTTTGGCTTGATTCGTTATTCGCCAAGCAGCCTGAGGTTGTACCTCGCCTTGAGCGAAGAGACCCATTCCATCTCACATGTCGCCCTGTGTTTTCGGGCAGTTTCGCCAAGTCTTTCTTGATTCGGCGACCTGCCCGCATTGAGTGTTCTTGAGAGTTCCCCGTAATAGGGTGCGAACCCTTGCGGCGTGATAGAACATGACGCAGCCACGGGCGTCACCAGCCGGCCAGTCTTGGAGTCAAGTATTCAGAATACCGGATGATTTTCCCATTTGTCTAGATGCTCGGTTCAACGCATTAGGCCCAGCTGAGTCATCATCCCAAGCTGGTCAGGGATTCCCCAGTGTTCGACGAGCTTCCCGTCCTTGAATCGCGCAATGTCGATGACGTCGATGGCCATCTTCTTTCCCGTTGGCGGCCTTCCCATCACCGAACCTAGATTGGTGCCGCGAGCAGTAAAACGCATCCAGACCTTGTCTCCGACCGTGGCCACGTCCTCCACATTCATTGTGAAGTCAGGGAACCAGGTACGAAGAGTTGTGATCACTTCCTTCGTCCCATCTATACCGTCAGATGAACCTCTTTGGTGCTCCTTGCTGTCAACTGCGACGATTTCATCAACAACAGAGAGGTCTCCCTTGTTGAAGCCTTTCTCTATCAGCCGCAACATCAACGTCTTGTTCTTCTCCTGTTCGCTTATTCCAATCGCCATTGTGTTGGAAAGGACTTTGGACGTACTTAAAGGAGAAGACTACTAAGGAGTTTGGGAATCTGGCCAGCTGGCGCCAATCCCTCACAGGATTCGAGCGTCGTTTTCCATGCCCCCATCTCCGCGTGGATCTACATTAATTGCGAGAGGACTCGAGTTTACAGCTAATCTGGGCCCATCTGTGCACCGTCTACGGAGCGAATCCCACTGGGCCCGTTATTCCCTCCATCCACTCGTATGTTGGGGCGCCTACATTAGATGCAAAGTCCCGGCCAGGGCGCCTCGCGCGGCGCATCTCCACCCACAAGGTCCCAACCCCGTTTCCTGGGACGCGCGTCTCAACGCGGGCGCCCGCGACCCGGGCCTTGGCCGCGCCCCGCTCCAGTAGGTCCGTCTCCGTCGCTCTCTCCGCGGGTCCGGGAAGGTTAATCTTCACAACCGCCTTCTTCCCCGATGTCTCGAAGAACCTGAGCACGAGGCCGTCCGAGTCCTCGGCCTTCTTCGCCACAGTGATGACGACGCTCTCGGGCTCGGCAGAGATGAACGAGCGCGCCTTCGGCAGCAGTCCGCCATGGCTTGGCTCCGTAACCACGTGCATCGGGCAGTTGAATTCGTAGGCCCTCCTCGCCGTAAGAGCCTCGCGGAAGCCCGCAGTGTGGGGGTAGAGTGCGTATGCGGCGCTGTGCTCCCCCTGGTCCGTCACCTCACCTTCGGGGTCTGTGATAGGCGGGAGGCCGAAGCCCGCGCGCAGCCTGAACGGGTACCCGGCGCTCCTCAGCAGGGTCATCCTGACGACGTCGTTCCCGGCATCGAAGCCGTACTTGCAGTCGTTCAGCAGGCTCACCCCGAAGCTCCCGTCTTCGGCCGTGTGGTCTACCCATTTCTGTCCCGGTGCCTCGTATTTCGCCCTCTCCTCCAGGGTCGCCTTGGGCGACAGTGGGTTCCTGCGCGTTATACTGCCGTAGGGAATCTCGTAGGTGGTGAAGTCGCTGTGGACCGCCAGCGGGAAGGCCACCTTCGCGAGCCTGTGCTCCGTGTGCCAGTCAGCCTCGAGCCTGAACTCCACGAGCGAGGACTCGTCGCAGAGTATGACGTCCTGGGTGAAGGTCGAGCCCGGCCTCCCTTCCTGGGTGTAGCCGTACCTCGCCCTGACCCGCGCCCGAACAGGGCCTCTTTCCACGAGCTCCACCTCCGCCGGGCGGTCCAGGTCGACGGACTTGACTCCGCCCTCCTGCTGGTAGATGAAGACCTCCCAGGCGTCGAAGACTGCCGCGTCGATGCGTGAGTTGACGCAGGCCCTCCCCCTCACGGGGCTGTCCTCGAATACCTGGATCAGGCCCCCGGGGCTCTGCAGGACCTCCCTGCGGCTCCTCTTTTCGAATATGCTCTTGACCAGCCCAGTGCCCTTGTCCACGCTCACGGCGAGGAAGCGGTTCTCGAGCCTGATCTCTCTCCTTGTCTCGGCACACGTTAGAGATGTCCTCCTCGGCCTGGGGCGTGCTGGCACCGCCCTGTACTCCCTGTATCCAATGGACGGCACGTCCTCCGCCGTGAAGATTACCTTGCCCCCATCCACCGCCTGCAAGGGGACCGGCCGCCCCGAGGCATCGACAATCGCGAACCCCTCAATGCTCCCGGCCGGGACCTCCACCACGCCGCTCCTCGACCACGAGAGAGGGTTGAAGACGAGGACCGACTTGCCCGCCCCCGATGTGTCGACCTCGCGCGCGACAGCCGCAAGCGACGCCGAGATGACCCTGTCCGCCGTCCTGAATATCGAGTCGAAGTCCTTCTGGGAATCTCTGTAGACCTCCGGGATGGACGAGCCCGGCAGCACGTCGTGGAACTGGTTCAGCAGCAGCTTCTGCCAAGCCTCGCTGAGCTCCGCCGAGGGATACGGCCGCCCCCGCAGGTGGGCTACGGTCGCGAACTTCTCGGCCGCTTCCAGCAGGCACTCCGCCTTTCTGTTGTTACGCTTGGTCCTAGCCTGGGTCGTGTAGGTCCCGCGGTGGAACTGGAAGTACAGCTCGTCGTCGACCTCGGGAATCCCCTTCCTCCCAAGCCTCTTCGTCGCCGCCTTCAGGTAGTCGGCCGACGTTGTGAACGCGCCCTCCACGGACTTCTTCCCTTCGACGAACTCCAGCGCCCTCTCAACCATGTCCTCCGAGACCCCGCCTCCGTGGTCTCCCTCTCCGAACAGCATGAGGAGGTCGTCAATCTTGTGGCGAGCCTTCAGCAGCTTCAGCTGCTCGAGCACCCGCGGCTCGGCTACCTTCTCATCGTAGGCCCCGACCATCTCGTGGGCGAGGATCGACGAGCCGTCCGGGGCGGTCCACCTGAAGAAGTAGTACGGGAAAGCGGTGGTGTCGTTCCAGAGCATCTTCTGGGTCAGGAAGTACTCCATGCCCGACTTCCGCATTATCTGGGGGAGGGTCCAGGCGTACCCGAACGAGTCGGGGAACCAGGCGACCTTGACGTCGACCCCGAACTTCTCCATGAAGTACCTCTTCCCGTAGAGGAACTGCCTGACGAAGGACTCACCCGAGGGCATGTTGCCGTCCGGCTCGACCCAGGTGCCCCCGACTATCTCCCACCTCCCCTCCTTCACCTTCCGCCTCACGCGCTCGAAGGTCTCCGGGTGCTCCTCCTCCAACCACTTGTAGTACTGGGCGCTGCTCTGGCAGAAGGTGAACGGGAGCCTGTCCATCAGGCGCAGGACGCTCTCGCAGCCCTCGCCGAAGACCCTCCTGGTCTCGCCGAATGACCACAGCCAGGCGGCGTCCAGGTGGCTGTGGCCCAGGAAGTGGCAGATCCCTTCGGTCCCTTTTCGGCTCGTCCTTCCCTCTCCGCATGGGCCGCCCCTCGGTGGAATTAGTCAGTTGCGGGCCCGGTGGGACTCGCCCCCAAACAGGTCCGGAAAACGGATTCTGCTGTGCGATCGGCTCCGCTGCGTCCTCAACTTGTGCGAGGGAAGGAAGACTACACGACCGAGCCGCCAAGCGGACTTACTCCGTCAATGACATATTCGTTCCGCGCAGACGGCGGACGAGTTCCTTCATTAGGCTCACTCCGATGTCAGGATCGGACCGCACAAGGCCCAAGAACGCCCAGGCAACCAGTACATAGCAAGTCGTTGGCGTGATCGCCACGACATCCGCGGATCTAGGCTGGTCGTCGATTAGGGTCATTTCACCAAAAAAGTCACCCTTCTTGAGACCAGAGATGGTCTTGCCCTTACGC
>Ga0208456_1000230_pt1 | contig 46195 bp, 34 predicted proteins | sample June2015DPH_4_10_2_FD_184691 | JGI IMG/M metagenome (GOLD analysis project Ga0208456, IMG submission 184691) | Peatland microbial communities from SPRUCE experiment site at the Marcell Experimental Forest, Minnesota, USA - June2015DPH_4_100... | ecosystem: Environmental > Terrestrial > Soil >... | reverse complement strand
CCATCGGCGCCATGGTGGATGCGGCAGTCGTAGTGGTCGAGCAGACCCACAAGAAGCTGGAAGAGTGGGACGCACAAGGGAGGAAACGAGACTATCACGAAGTAGTTGTGGAAGCTGTGAAGGAAGTTGGTGGAGCGAGTTTCTTCTCGTTACTGGTGATCGCGGTCTCGTTCATGCCGATTTTTACGTTGGAGGCGCAGGAGGGCCGGCTGTTCAAGCCACTGGCATTCACCAAGAACTTCTGCATGGCCATCGCCGCCGTCCTCGCCATCACTCTCGACCCGGCCATGCGCCTGCTTTTCACGCACGCCAACAGCTTTAATTTCCGCCCGCGTTTCCTTGCCCGGATGGTCAACGCCGTTCTGGTGGGAAAGATTCACCGCGAGGAGAAGCATCCCATCAGCCACCTCATGATGAAGGTGTATCAACCGGTGGCCGAGATGGCGCTGCGCTTCAGGTGGGCCGTGATCCCGGCCGCAGTCGCCATCGTGGTGGTGACCGTGCCGGTTTTCAATCGCCTGGGGTCCGAATTCATGCCGCCCTTGAACGAAGGCGCGCTCCTCTACATGCCAACCACCCTGCCCGGAATCTCTGTGACCGAAGCACAGCGCCTCTTGCAGATTCAGGACCGTGTGCTGAAAAGTTTTCCGGAAGTCGAGCGGGTTTTCGGCAAGGCCGGTCGCGCGGAGACCTCCACTGACCCCGCTCCGTTATCGATGACGGAGACCACGGTTGTCCTGAAGCCAGAAGACCAGTGGCGGCCGAAACAACGCTGGTATTCCCCTTGGGCCCCGGAATGGTTGAAGGGAATCTTACGCCACACCTGGCCGGACCACATCAGCCAGGATGAACTGGTCGACGAGATGGACCAGGCGCTCAGAATCCCGGGAACCACTAATGCCTGGACCATGCCCATCCGCAATCGCATTGACATGCTTACCACCGGAGTGCGAACTCCGGTGGGCGTGAAAGTCTTCGGCTCCGACTTGAACAAGATCCAAACCATTGGCCAGGAAATCGAGCGAGTCCTGGCACAGGTTCCGGGCACGCGCAGTGTTTACGCCGAGCGGACAAGCGGAGGGTATTTCCTGGACTTCGATCTGAAGCGCGAAGAATTGGCGCGTTACGGGCTCACCGTCGATGACGTACAGGGATACATCATGTCGGCCGTGGGTGGGGAGGATGTCACCACCACCGTCGAAGGGCGGGAGCGCTACGGCGTGAACATTCGCTATTTCCGCGATTTCCGCAGCAACGTCGATGCCCTGAACCGAGTGTTGGTTTCAACACCCTCGGGAGCGCAGATTCCGATGGCCCAGCTCGCGGATATCCGCATGGTTGAAGGACCCGGAATGATTCGCGACGAAAACGGCCTGCTCAGCGGGTACGTGTACGTGGATGTGGCCGGGCGCGACCTGGGCAGCTACGTGGACGAGGCCCGCCACGTCGTTCATGAGAAAGTGGAATCGCATTTGCCCGCTGGCTACAGCCTGAGCTGGAGCGGCCAGTATGAGTACCTCCAACGCGTCCGCCAACGCCTGACCCTGGTTGTCCCCATCACGATCTTCATCGTGTTCTTGCTGCTTTATCTCAACACCAAGTCTGTTGTAAAAACCATGATCGTCTTCCTGGCCGTTCCCTTTTCCGCCGTCGGGGCTATCTGGCTTTTGCATTGGTTAGGTTACAACATGAGCATTGCGGTATGGGTGGGCTTGATTGCCTTGATGGGAGTGGATGCAGAGACCGGGGTTTTCATGCTGCTCTACCTCGATTTGGCTTATCATGAATGGCAGAGGGAGGGGCGGCTCAAAAGCTGGCAAGACCTGAAGGAGGCCATTCTGCATGGGGCTGTGAAGCGGGTGCGGCCCAAAGTAATGACCGTGGCGTGCATGTTTCTGGGGCTTCTTCCCATCATGTGGTCCACGGGGACGGGCTCGGATGTCATGAAGCGCATCGCCGCCCCCATGATCGGTGGGATCTTTACGTCATTCATCCTGGAGCTGGTCGTTTACCCGGCCATTTATGCTGTATGGAAATGGAACTTTGAAGTGAAACCGAGCCTGAGATAGGAATGTCTCCGAAGTCACATGCGAAACGTCAGAATCGTAGCCCTCTCCCTTGGGGAGAGGGTGTCCCGCTACCGGCGCTTTCACCAGCCGGAGCGGGACGGGTGAGGGGTCGGTTGCACGCTGAGGAGGGATCAAATGGGCGAACATGACGAAGTAACCCATCACCTGGCTCTCCCGCGACTGCGGGATCGCCACCGTCTCCCCAAGGGAGAGGGCTGTGTTTCCTACATCGGCTGCCCGTGTCCAGCCGAAGATGTGGGTAAGGATCAGCCCCGGGGGAGAGGGCGAAGACCCAATTTCCTCCCTTTCTCCTCGGAGGGGAAGAAACCATGAAACTGAGGGAGACGCTGGTCACGCTTCTGGCTCTCGCGGCCATCGGCCTTGCAAGCTACTTCGCCTATCGCTATGAGACAAGGCCCAACCCGAACTTCTGCAACATCTGCGGCCGCGCCATTCATGGCGGAATGTCTTTTCTCGTCGAGACGAATGGTCACACGGAACACGCTTGCTGCCCTCGTTGCGGGATGCACTACGCGGTAAATCATCCCGGCAAGGTTCAGAAGGTCTGGGCTACGGATTTGATTTCCGGCGAGTCAATCCCCGCCGACACCGCCTACTACGACGAGGGCGGGAACATCGAATATTGTGCGGCACACGGCGAAGCCGTCCAGCGGCAACCCCAGGGCGTTTCGGTACGCGACTACGACCGCTGCCTGCCCACGCTGGTGGCGTTTAAGACGCGCGCGGAGGCAGAGACTTATCAGAAGGAACATGGCGGACGGGTATTGAACTATGCCCAAGCCGTGCAAAGCGTGAAGGAATAATGAGACCCGCCTCTACGTGCCAGCCGGCCAAGCAGACGACACATGGTTGACGCCTTCAGATGGTCCCATTGATAAACGGCCGGATGCCGTCTTTCAGCATAGTTACATTGAAATTGATGAGCAGCGCCAGCTTGCATCCCGAAAGCCTCAAGTAAGACAGCGTCTGGGCCTCGTGAATTGGCGCCAAAGCATCGATGGACTTGACCTCTACAACCACAGATTGTTCCACCAACAAATCCATTCGGTAACCACATTCCAGCTTAACTTCTTAATAAACGAGCGGCACGGGTTTCTGCTGTTCGACGACAAGTCCTCTCTTTCCCAGTTCGTAGGCCAGGCATGCCACATAAGCGGACTCCAGCAACCCCGGACCCAGCACCCGATGAACTTGGATGGCTGCGCCGATGATGGATTCCGTGATCTTGTTCAACCGCTCCCGCTCGGTCATTGAGGAAAGAGATTTAAACACGGAGGGCACAAAGAAGAACTCACGGAGAACACGGAGCAACCGCGAGCTGTCCCCCCGCTCTTCCCCTCCGTGTTCTCCGTGTTGCAGCCCCCGATTGACCTCATGGACAAGTGGCTCTGGGGACTCTGTGTTAAAGGTTCTTAAAGCCGTGCCGCTCCCTTTGCAGGTGTGGCCGCTTTCATCAATAATCGAGCGCGCAAAGAGCGCCGAGTTCGACAAGCACGAGCGCCTTGCCACCGCCTATTTATGCTCTGCAAGCGGTTTGGCAAGCTCGTCGAGCAGGTCCGCCTTGCTCTCCTCGCGGACAAGGTGCGGATAGCGTTCGCCGCCGTGATAGTCAATGGTACACGTCGTGTAGTAATCATCGTTCAGCACCAGCAAGCGAATAGGCTGGGAGCTGTTCTTGCCGGCCTTCAAGGCGTCGCGGAGCAGATCGGGGGTGAAGGCGCGCTCGTTCACTGCCACAACGCGCATGCCCGAGGTGATCCCTGCCTTAAAGGCGAGGCCGCCGACAATCGAGTCCTGCACTGCGCCGTCATTGCTGAGGCGCAAGCCGATGGAGTAGACCGCGGCCGCCCCTTCGCCGAAGGGACCGCGCCCGGCGCCTTCCGGCGGCTTTTCAGAGTACTCCACCTTCCATCCGCCGGCTTGAATCCCGCCCAGCGGGGCCTCGGGCGAGGTTGAAGTCAAGCGCTCCTGGAAGAAGCTTGCCCAATCGTAGGGCACGACTTGGTTGAGGGAGCGAATCAGTTCCTGGAAGGTGTAAGGCTTCAGCTCGGGGCCATTGTTCGGACCGGCGTAAAAGAGACGGCAGAAATCCTCGAAGGATTTCTGGCCGTGGCTCTGGTCGTGGATGAGGGTGGAAACCTCGAGCCACAGCAGTTCGCCTTCGGGGTAATAGTCGGCGCCGCGCCGCCAGTCGCTCCAACCGCCCCCGCCCCGACCGAAGGCAAAGCCGGGCACCGCGTCTGCGGTGTCTTGGAGAGGCCGCCAAGTCCGTCCAGGGCGGCCCGGACCTAGATCTGCCGCGGTACTGGCAAGACTTTCGCGGTACTGCTCAGGGGTCGACAGTCCACTGCGGGCGGCCAGGAGATTGCCCAGGAAGTCGGTGAGACCCTCGTAGACCCACAGCAGATCGGTCTTCATCGGCGTCTCGAAATCAGGAGTACTCAGGTCGGCCGGGCGGCGAAACTTGCCGTTCCAGGAGTGGACGAATTCGTGCGACAGGAGGCCTCCCACGCGGCGCTTCCCCGGCGGCATGAGCAGGATGCGCTCTTCGGTGCGGCTGTCGTTGGACTCATTATGTTCGAGGCCGAAATGCGCCACGTGATTGCTCAAGGTCAGCAGGAAGTGGTAGTCGCGGTAATGCCGTGCGCCAAAGAGTTTGCCGGTCTCCGTCACCAGATTGGTGAAGTCCTTCTGCACCTCCGGGCTCATTTCGAGCGCCGCCTCGCTGTCAGCCACCATGTCAATCTCGTGCCGGATGGGCTCGCCGGGCGGCGTCACGTCCACGGCGCGAAAGTATTCGCCCGCAATCACTGGCGAGTCTACCAAGCGATCCAGAGCAACCGGCTTGAAGGTGATCTCATTGCCCGCCACACTCTCTTGCGGCAGCGCGGTTCCGAACTTCCACCCTTGAGGCAGGCGCAGCGTCGGGGTGTAGGAGATCTCCGCGGCGGGGACTCCCGCGGGATACAGCACGGTTTGGTTCCAACTGACAATCACCAGCTTGTCGGTGGCCGAAGCACCGAAGCTAAAACCGCCTCCCCCGGGCTCGATGTAGTCGAATGCCGCCTCGAGGCTATCCGCACCCTCGGGCACATCCAGGTGGAAGGTGAATACGTCAAGCAGGTCGCGTCGCCAGGCAATCGCTTTGCCGTTCGCCATGAACTTCAGCCCGGCCACGTTGCCGACGGGCCCCGCTGGCCCGTGCTCGCCGGGAATCCATTTGGGGTAGTAAAGCGTGAGCGGCCCAGGCTTCACCGGCATTACCATGCGCGTGTGGAGCATCTTCTCCGGTGCCTGGGTTGCATCGACGATAAGGGTGATGGTCGGTCGAGACTGCGCCGGCAAAGCAGCCACGCCCAAAGCAACAACTTCAAAGACCAGTATTGACAGGCGGAAGCGTATCGAATTCATCAGCGTGCCCCTTCGTGGAAGCATTGTAACTACTCCCTTGGCTTCGAACTGCCAAGGAAATGCCTGAAATGATATTCCCCTTTCCTGCTGACCGCAACCCCGAAGCCGTCCGGGAGTGGGTCAATTTGATGCTGTAGCGGCGAGTTTACCTCGCCAAATGGCGGCGTAAAGCCGCCTCTACATCAAATTGACCCACTACCAGCCGTCCATTGTTTCCCCAAGGCTTCATACGTGTCGCGTCGCCGTTCTTTTGGTGGAAGGAAAGACGAGACGAGCCCCCGGCTCGCTCCGGTGAGGGACGCCGCCACTCCCCGAGATTTGTTCTCCTCCGTCACGAAGCCACGGTGAAATCCAACCCTGAAGATAAGGGCGAAATAGGGCCGAGCAGAGTCCAAAGGATGCCCGCGCACACCAGGGGCATGATGCCGAAGCCTATGAAAACGGGCACATAGGAGAAATGGTCAATCACCAAACCGGTGAGGAGAGCGAATATCATGCCGCCAAACCCTGAGCCCATACTGGCCAGTCCCCAGATAGAGCCCACCACGTTCTTAGGGTACACATCGGCGGGGTATGCCAGCATGATCGAACCGCACCCGGTGTATCCGAGCATGGCCAGCGACACGAGGGCAATGGAAGTTCGCGCGTCGCGCACCAAAACAGCCGGAATGGCGCTTGTCATGAGCGCGGCAAAAAGCGTGACCGACCCCTTGCGAGCCACGTTAAGAGAAATCCCGCGCTGGAGCATGAAACCGGAAATCCAGCCGCCCAGAATGTTCCCGAGGCCCGCAACCATAAAAGGGATCCAGGCGTACTTCCCAATTGAGGCCATGCTGAAATGGCGGGCACGCTTGAGGTACTCCGGGAACCAGAAAATGTAGAAGTACCACACCGGATCCAGGAAAACCTTGGAGAGGGTGAAGCTCCAGACAAACCGCGTACGGAACAACTTCCAGGGAGAAATATGGGGCGGCGCTACTTCCTGCTTCACACTCTCGGGGGTGTGGTAGACCAACGACCAGATCACTAACCAGAGGTAGCCGAGAGCTCCCACCCAAACAAAAGCCTGCTGCCATCCGTAATGAAGCAAAAGCCAGACCACCACGGGCGGCGCCAGTATCGCCCCCGCGGCGGAGCCGCTGTTAAAGATTCCGGAAGCGAGGGCGCGCTCTTTGGCCGGAAACCATTCCGCCACCACTTTGACGCAAGCCGGCCAGTTGCCGGCCTCGCCCGCCCCGAGCAGGAACCGGTAAGCGCCCAAAGACCACGGCCCGCGCGCCAGTGCGGTCAGGATGCTTGCAGCAGACCACCAGGCCATCGTCAAGGCAAAGCCCAGCCGGGTTCCCAACCGATCCAGGAGGGGGCCGGAAATGCCATTGGCGATAGTGTAGGCCAGCATGAAAGCGAACACCACGCGCGCATAAGTCGCGTGGCTCATGCGGAACTGGTCGATGAGGACCGGTGCGGCCACAGAAAGCGTCTGCCGGTCCAGATAATTGATGGCTGTGGCGAAGAAGGCCAGGGTGATCATCAACCATCGCAAGGAGGGGTGAGAGAGTTTCATGGGCCAAGATCCACCCGGACCACTTCATACACCTGCACCTGAGGAACGGTCAGTTCGACCCAGCCATCACGAACACTCCAGGAAGGCGCCGCCCCGCTCCACATCAGTGCCACAGACTTCGCGGTCCGGCCCTGGGGAAGCCGGAGGCGCACGCGCACATTTTTGACCGGCAGGAATTCTTCCTGAACGAGAAGCTTCTTCCATATGTTCCCGGTATTGGCCAGCAAGTGCAGTAGCAAGGTGTCCTGAGAGGATGCGAACTGGGGCATCAGACCTGGACGGAACTCGAGCTCATAAGTTCGCGAGGAGGCGAGAATGGGATCGAGCAGCGAATGGAAGAAGGCCCGCAGCGACTCGTTCAGGGTCTCCTCATAAACGGCTTCCAGGCCTGATCCAATGTAGATCGCCTGCCCTTTTCCATGCCGCCGGTTGACTGCGGCAGGTCCCAGGGTGCGGCGATGGCCACGGTCATAGGTCTCCCCTATGACCTCTGCCCCGCGGGCAGCTTCAAATGACATCACTTGGGGATCTTGGGGGATTAACTTGCCGGAGGAGAGAACGCGCAGATACAGATCGGGGATCTCGAGGGGTTCACCCGACTTTAAGGTCGCGCCGAATAATTCCGAGAGACCGTAATTGTTGCGCGGCCTTCCGAATTCATCGGCGACCGAAGTCAGATGAGTGGCCACCAAGGTCCCGCCTCCCTCCACGTAACTTGCCAGCCTCGAGCACTGGGCCTCGCTCAGACACGGAGCGTTCGGCACATACACGAGCTTGTATTTTGCCAAACGCTCTGCGGTCATTTCGTAATCCAGAAATGGCGCCGCGTCGTAACCCATATCCTTCAGGAGCTGCCAGGCCCCATAGTAGTAATTCCTGTAAGCTTGAGGAATAAGAAACGAGCTTTGGTACCATTGAATGGTTTGTGTTCCCGTCAGGATGCCCGCCTGCGGCACGGGACTGACAGAGCGCAGCAGCGTGCCGTTTTCCTGGACAAAATCAAAAACGGCTTTGAGACCGCGAATCGAGGGGTCATCCAGGATGTCCTGCGGCAGGTAGAATAGGCGATTCAGGCCCCAGTAACAGTAGCCGGCGCCGGCGGCGGTCGCCACCGCCGCATCGAGCAGCAATCTGTTACCTTCCACCGGAGAGCTGTACCAGCCGCGCACCGACTTGTCTTTCAGGTGCTCGCTATTGTATTCCGTGTGCGAGCTGATATAGGTCCAAATCACTTTGCCGGTGGATTGGCCGATGCGGAGGTTGAAAAGCTTCTGCTCCGGCGTGTCCGCCGCCTCAAACATGAAGCCGTCAACGTAGCGGAAGGCGCGCGCTCTCCAGTCCCGGCTCAGCAGTCCGGTATCGTTGTAAACAATGGGCACCTCGCGCACCTGGCGCACCATATCGCAGATTTCGTGCATGAAACCGAGCACGACTTCTTCCGTCAGCCATTGCTGGTACTCGATCTGGTCTTCGAGGGTGGTTGCGCCGTTTTGCAAGGGAATGTCTTTCCCTCGCGCCTTTTGATATGCCGCTTGGCAGTACTTGCAATGGCAGAAGTGCATGGCCTGGTCCATGCCTTCGTAAGGCCCGTCGAAGTACATCACATCGACCGGGTAGTTGGTGACCACTTCCCTTACTCTCTCCCGAATCTGCGCCCGCAGAGGACTATTGAGACATCCTTCGTAAAACCTGGTCCAACCCATGTGTCGGGTGATTAAGGGCCGTCCATCAGCGTCGTATCGCATCCAATCACGATATTCGGGGTTGTTCGACTGCACGTCCATAAAGGGATGATTGAGCGGGTTGTAGGCTACGACCTTCAGTCCGGCGTCATGAAACAGATTCACCGTGTCCCGGAAGGGGTCGCGCGCGCCCAGCTCCGGATGGTGTGGAAGCTTGGTCTTGGTGGGGAAGAAGGCCACGTAAGAATAGGTGGGATAACGCAACGCATCGCAGTTCAGCCGGCGGGCTAGAGCCAGGGCCTTCTCTGCTTCGTAATCCAGCGAAGGATAAAAGGGCGGGGCATAACCTTCGCCAATCATCAGGCGGGCGGACCGGAGCCACTCGAAAGCGGGCCGAGCGGCTGCCGCTCCTTCGTTAATGGGTTTGGCGACGCCCTCTTCCAGAGCAAACCCACTCAGGGCTGCCGTCGCCGCCACTGCGCCGGCACGCTGCAACAGCTCACGCCGGCTAACCTTTTCCATGCTCATTGCCTTGCGGCCTCCTCCTCAAATGTAGCGCCGACCCCGCATGCGGGGTCGGCATTTCGTCGTCCTCTTCTCCCCATTCCCTATTCCCTACTCATGGACACGCGAACATTATACCGGGTCGTCGCATACATCCCGCCAAAAAGAGGCTGTGAAAAAATCCCCGTACGGGCACACCATGGCGTGCCCTTACCTGATTTCTCGATGGGTTACATCAGCCGAAATCGCGCCCTGTCGAACTTCTTCACAGGATCTGAGTTGAGGTGATCGTACTCTGCTATCTCGGAATATTCCTCAACGCTGCGCAGGGCGCAGTCGAAAAATCGCGCTTACCAGCACCAGCCGCAGAGTCTCTGGAGAACGAGACTCTGCATTGCAATAGCGTAATTTCTTGTTTTTTTGGCAAACATTTCGCGCCCGACGTAGGGCCAGCGCCGCTGGCCCCTACTCCCTGGCGGTCGCAACAAGAAGCAGCGGAAAGCGATGGGCGGTGGCGCGAGAGGCGCCTCCACGGGCTATACATATAGCCTATAATCAAGCGGACGAGCCGTCGAGTGTGCCACAATGCCACACTCATACGCTCATCCATATCCTCCCAGAATTCTTCTAATCCATTGAAAACACATGGGAATAAGATGTCGCGGGCACAGAACACTTCAAGAAAATGAGACGCATGGGGCAAATGGAAATCCCGCCCCCGAAGGCGGCAATGTATCTTCTGGGCGCCGTTTCCATGCGATCTGAAAAACCGCAGACCTGAAAACCAGGTCTGCGCTACCTACGCTGTGCTAAAGCTTGAGAGGCACAGAGGGCACGGAGGCTCTCGTTTTGATTGCGGCCAGCAGCCGCACCGTGCCTTCTGCTTTCCGCCTTCTGCCTTCCGCTTTCTGCGGGCAGCTTTCGGCAATTCTTGCAACTCCCTCAGGCGAGGTATTCCTTCATCATACTAATGTAGCGGCGGCAAGTTTCTTTCATATCCTCGCCGGAGCCGTCCTGTTCGAGCGAGAGGACGCCTGCGAAGCCGGTGGCTTTCACCGCCTCCGCAATGGCCTTGAAATCCATCACGCCTTGGCCGATGGCAACATATTCCCGCATCCGGGCGTCGATGTCGCGCAGGTGAAGATTCATAAGGCGCCGGTTCAACTTGTGAATAGCGACGGGAGGATACTCCCGCTGGTTCATGGCCCAGCCGCAGTCGAGATTGCAGCCAAGAGCCGGATCCCGAATGGCGTCCCAGAGGCGCAGGAAGCTGTCGGTGACGGGAAGCATGGTGTGGGTGTGGTTCTCGATGGAAAACTTCATGCCATGCGCTTTGGCACGCTCCAGGCAGGCCTTGATCGTCTCAATGAAGAGATGCCACAGTTCGTCAAAGTGGTACCCCGGAGCGATGTCGATATGAAACTTTTCGCCGGGTTTGCCATCGCTCGCAAAGTAGCGGGGCAGGTAAGCGGCTGAGGCTTTCAGTTCCCGCGCCCAAGGGGCCACGATATTAACCATGGGCGCGCCGAGTTTATGGGCGATGCGGCAGCCTTTCTCGAAGTAGTCCAAGCTGCGTTTTCGCTCTTCGGGGTTGGTACTGGTCAGATCCTCGACCACCGGCTGGAAAAACGGAAACTGATTTAGCTGCAAGCGATTTCGCTCCAGTTGTTTCTTGATGCGGTCAATTGTGGCATCTGTCCAATACTCGTCGACGTCCATAGGCGAGTTGGCAATCAGTTCCACTGCCTCGAAGCCCAGGCCTCCAATGATGTCGATCGCCTCCTCGGGGTGAGCGCCCGGGGCAAGGCTATGGAAATTCCAGCTCACGCACCCGATCTTGTTTCGCCGCTTGCCTGGCTCGTTCCCAGGCAGGGCAAGTTGGACTGGCGGTGGCGCGGGCGAGCTGCCCGCACTTGCCAGCAACGAGTAGCCACCCAGACCCATAGCCGATAGGAATTCGCGACGTCTCATGGATTTTCTCCTTCTTGATTTTCTGACGACTGCTTCTTGTTGGAGATGGTATCCTGCCGGCGGCTGAGCAGCGAATCGCCGGGCTGGTTCTTCAAACCTTACCGCGAGGCGCCCGGTACCTGCACGTCGCAGTTCAACGCCGACATCCCCGTGGACTCGCGATCTCGCACCACCTCGCGCACCCGGTAGGTTCCCGGCCCCACCTCGAAGCTGGTCTTGGCGTTAATGCCGGACTTGGAGAATTTCTCCAAGCTCCCATCCTTAAGGTGGAGCTCGAGCGAACCTTCTTTGGCGGTTACATACTTCCCATCGTGATCGAAGAGGGCCGTGTCGAAAATCAGCGTGTTCACACTGCGGTCGGCTTCCTTGCGGTAGCGCAGCGAAGAGATATCCACATGAATGGACACAATTAGCTTCGACTTCTGATCATTCAGTTTCTCCACTTTCGTGTTTACTTCCGCGGGCAAATCGTGCAGCTCGTCGAGAGAGAAGACCGCTCTCTGGAGTTGGTCGGCGCCGGGGGCCTGCTCCGCCAGCGTGGTTTCCGAGGCAAGATAGCCGCGGCGCGCCTGCACGGTGAAATGTTCGGGAGTGTTGAGGGTCACCTTGAGGGAGTGGAATTTGCCATTCAGCTTCACGTCCTGAGGCGAGAAAGTGAGTACATAGTAGGCTTCGGGAACGGCGGCGGCCTCGCGGAAGCCCTCGTCGAAATCGTTGTTATTGTGGAAAAAGACGCCGCCTGTATCGGCGCTGAGGTAGGCAAGCACGCCGCTCGAGGCCACCGAACCCATGTTTTTCAGCTTCTCTTTGAGATCGTCGGGCTCGGGAAAGACTCCGTTCTTTATCTGATGGGGGGATTGAGCATCGAGCCCGGCAGCGTCAATGGCACTGATGACTACTTGTTGTTGCAAAGCACGGTCGGTGATGACGTCGACTTTCGGCCCCTGGGTTTCTGTCAGGAACCCCGGCGAGACCAGCACCAGACTGCGCTGGCCCGGCATGGCAGCCAGGCGGCGAGCAGCATCCTCTATCGCTTGCAACGCATACTGCGACTCCGCCTCCGCACGGGTCCAAACTGCGGCAGCCTCCGACTCCGACTCCCGTAACACCTCCAGGACGGAGGGATCAGAACCTTTTCCTATCGCTGCTGCCGCCGCCTGCGTGTTGAAAATCACGTAGGCAGATCTTTCCATCGTTACGTCGGTCGCGGTAGCACCGCCTCCGAGTCCGCTACACATGAGGGCGTCCCTGTGCAGGACGAAAAGTGCTCGTGGATCGCTTAGCCGATTCACCAAGTAGGCTTCATAGTCGTCAATCTGGGGACAACCATTCGGGGGATGCGGGCGGGCGGCCAAGCGAAACAGTGCTTCTTTGAGTTTGGCCTGATCGGCAGTGAAATCGAGCTGGTCCTTGCCGGTCGCGGTGAAGATCGCCACGCGGTCTTGAGGCCGAACCGCCTTCGTCACGTAACTCCACGCGGCGTTGCGGGTTCGCCCGATTCCCTCGATTTCAGTGTGAAAATCGTCGAAAAAGAGGCCGACGAAGCGCTGGGGAACGACAACGAGCGGCGGAGCTACGGCTGTAGCGCTCGGCGCAACTCGAGCTGGCGCCGCATCAGGCTTTATTTTGGAAACCTCGACCGTAAAGCCGGTGATATCCTGAGGCTTGCCGTCGTCGGACAGCCGGAAGTCTTCTTTGTGGAGATCGCCGACCGTCCCCTCCTTCGCGTCGCGCACCACCACTCGCACTATGACCAGGTTGCGTTCGGCGCGAATCCGGAACTTTGGTGTGGTCTCGTGTCCCTGTACCTCAGGCGGGTTGGCGCTTTGCGGGGCAGCGCCGGGGCCGCTGGCCAGCATCAGGAAAGAAAGCGCCACAGACCGAAGAAGGTTTGGACCCAGGCCGCGCGCTCGGACACTAAGGGCATTTCGACCCATTAGCCATCCTCTAAGAATCGCCTTGCTCAACTATACGCCAAAACTGGGCGGCGCAATCTTCTTTTCAGGTGGCGCTTGGCCGGGATAAGCCGCGCGTTGGAGGTCAGGTGAACAAGAAGAAAAAGAGGCAAGGCTCGCGTGCGGCCCAAACGCCCACATCTTCCCTTCCTGGCAACGATCCGGCGTCACGCATGGTTGGCCTTGCAATAGTGTCAGGGGCGCTTCTGTTTCTCCTCGGTCTGGACGATGAAGAGCCGGTAGTCCGAGTAGCGGTGTTGGTTGCGAAAAATGTAGTCCTTAAGTTGCCCAATCACACTCACCTCGCGCGGCAGCCACAGCGTCTTGCCGCCCTGCTTAAATGTCACTTCGGAGTACTCGACTTCGGTGGTTTCTCTCTGCAAGCCGGCGTTGAGTTCCGGTTGCTGGATGTCGGTCCGCACACGGAGTATCCTGAAGCTCACCGGGTCGATCCAAGCCACGCCCTGCACGAAAACAATTGCGGTCTTGTGCCTGAACTCGACGTTCCCCGTGCGCCGCGCCACCTCAGGTCGCTGGGCGAAAGTGACGACGTAGGTGCTCTGGCCTTTCACCAGCTCCCGCCCCAGATACCGGAAGCGGGAGTCACGCTGGTAGGCGGGATGAAAATGTACGGGCAGAGCGACGAATCCGATGGTAACTACCGCGTCTCGGGACTGAAACGGGACCAGTTCGCCCTTGGAATCTGTTCGAAACTCCTGGAGGCGAGTTTTGTCGGCCCCGGGTTTAACCAAAGCCACATAATTGAACTTGGCATCGTAATGCAGGGCGAGCGTCTGCACTGGGGTATCAACAGCGAAGATGACGTGTTCCGTACAAGTGGTGTTAGAGAAGTTATCGAAGAAGTCCGCGACGGTGGCTCCCGCTCGCTCCAAGATCAGCGGCAACATCTCCTGGCTCTTCGCAGGCTCTAGATGCTTGAGTTCGGGGACCTGCTTGGCGAGCTCGGCCGGCGTCAAATCCAGAAACGTCTTAGGGACACCCTGCGACTCAGCTCCCTTGTGGCCGCTGACTTGGCAAAGCGGTCGGGGGGGCAGATAAAGCAACGCTTCGTGGGGCTTGGCATGGTCGTCGGCGAAACCGATCTGATCTCTGCCCGTGGACCGGAACTTTGGTGTGGTCTCGTGTCCCTGTACCTCAGGCGGGTTGGCGCTTTGCGGGGCAGCGCCGGGGCCGCTGGCCAGCATCAAGAAAGAAAGCGCCACAGACCGAAGAAGGTTTCGACCCAGGCCGCGCGCTCGGACACTGAGGGCATTTCCACCCATTAGTCATCCTCTGACAGTTTGCTGAAAGGCTTATTCGGTCTCTCATTCTAAGGAGTCTGCCGCGGCGGACGACGAAGAATCTCGTCAGTCGTTGATTAAGCGAAACAGCCAATCATTCGGTCCGCCATGATGATCGGCGCACCTCAGGATGACACGCTTGGAACGGCTTTCAGCAAGCTGCTAAAACAGTTTATCACCTTTCGGACACTCCGAACGCCTCAAGGTCAACTCCACTAGGGCCCTGGATGATCTGAGGTCCCCGTTGGGCTTACCAAAGCAGAAGTCAGGAGTCAGAAGTCAGGAGTCAGAATGAAGAACTGCCTACGACTTTCTGCTCACCGCCTGGGTCTTCCTGCCCGGCCACTGGCATGCCATCTTATTTTTACGCTATCCTCTCAACATCTCCGAGGTGATGGAGCGGGCGCTACCCCTCTTCCTTGTTGCGTTGGGGGAGCGGGTAGCGGCTTTTGTGCTGAAGGCGCGGGGACGAAAAAGGCGGACCGTGAAGGAGGATCACGAGAAGGTGTAGCATATAGTTAGATTGGCAAAAGGAGGTCCAGGTGTCCAACGAGATGAAGAGACGGCAGTTTCTCAAGGAGTCGGCTATTGGCGTGTCGGCGTTTGCTGTGGGGTTAGATGGTGGCGCGCAGGAGGCCAGCCCGGCAGGAGGGGCCCGAGGGGACCCGTCGGGGTCGTCCGAGGAAAGAGTTGGGCGCCCAGTGCGAGTCGTCAGTATCGGCTTTGATGCGGGGAAGCACCCCCTGGAGTGGATCGCCAGTCAGGTGGACCGGGAAGGCGCACTGGGGACGGATATCATCGCGCTTCCGGAGACGTTTCGAGGCCAAAACGGGACGACCGCGGAATCACTGGACGGTCCGACAGTAAATACCATGTCGCGCCTCGCCAAGAAACATCGAACTTACATCGTCTGCCCGATCGATCGAAAAGACGGGGACCGGCGACTTAACTCTGCTGTCCTTCTCGACCGCGAGGGAAGGGTGGCCTGCGTTTATGACAAGATCTATCCTGTGTGGCTCACTGAGTGCGTGGATCATTCCGTGCATCCCGGCACGGCCGTGTGTGTCCATCAAGCGGATTTCGGCCGGGTAGGTTTCGCCATTTGCTTCGACGTCAATTGGTCTTCGATCTGGGAGCAGTTATCAAACCAGGGCGCCGAGCTGGTGATCTGGACGAGCGCTTACTCGGCTGGCCGCTCGCTCCAAGCCCAGGCGATTAGCTATAACTATTACATAGTCAGCGCCACCTGGATTCCGGACTGCTTGGTTTACGATATCGACGGACAGCAGCTCGTTCACGACACCAACAACCATGGTGACGGCACAAACGTCACACGGGTCACGCTGGATTTTGACCGTTGCATTTTTCATCAGGATCGGAATCGTCCTGAGAAGATCGGCCGGCTGCTCAAGGAACGAGGAGAGGACATCGCAGAAGAAAAGTGGATGCCCCTGGAAGGGTGGTTCGTGTTGAAGGCCAAGCGTCCGGGTGTGAGCGCCCGCGAGCTGGCTCGAAAATATGATTTGGAAGAGCTAAGACCTTACCTCAACCGCAGCCGCTGTGAGATCGACAAGTGTCGCGGCTGGGAGTTCTCTTAAAGGCTAAAGGGTAAAGGATAAAGGTTAAAGGGTGAAGGTTGCGCTTGCCCTTTAACCTTTATCCTTTACCCTTTAACCTCTTTAAGCTGTAACGCCGCGACTCTTGTAGATCGCTTTGTTCACCTCAACCATCAAATCATCGAATGATGCGCCGACTTTGCGCGCGGCCATCTCAATCGAGCAGTCATAGCAGGAGGGACGAAGGCCGAATTTCTCAAACACCGCTTCGCTCTCGGGGAACTTTTGCTTTACTTCGCGCACCATTTCGCCGCCCCGCACGAGATCAGCGAACTGAAACATGGCTCACTTCCTCCCGCAGGTTCGACTCGGAGTTTTTCCTGCGCGGCTGGTAAACGCAGAAGGGTTCTTCATCCAGGTAGTCGCCGGTAGCAGCAAAGGCCCGAGCGCGGCAACCCAGGCAGAGGTTGCGAAACTCGCAGTAGCCGCATTTCCCTTTCAAATTATCCGTGTTTCGCAGCTTCTGGAAGACGCCGGCCTTCTCCCAAATCTCGGCAAAAGACTGCTTGTTCAGGTCTCCTGCCAGAACCGGCAGATATCCGCAGGGATAAACCTCCCCTTGGTGCGAAATGAAGCAGACCCCTGTGCCGGCGAGGCACCCCTTGGTCATTGCATTCATACCCTCGGGGTGGCTATGGCCGGGCTTGGGGGCGTGCGGATGAAGTGCGATGCCGGTTGAGCCGGGCATCGTCATCTCGGTTGGGCCGATCCAATCTCTCTTTCCGCCCGTGACCGGCGCGCCAGCCTCGATGGAAACATTCGAGGCCAACCTCCGCTCTGCGGCACGCCGTTGCCGCATCACCCGGAAATAATGAGGGGCGCAGGTGGCTTTCAGCTCGATTCCGCCTTCGAGCGAGCGATCGTAGAACCAATTCAAGATCTCTTCGTATTTCTCTGCCGGCACCATCTGCTCGCTGGCGATCTCTACGCCGCACCCCACCGGAACCAGGAGGAAGGTGTGCAGCGCGTCCGCTCCGATCTCCTTAGCCAGCTCCAGGACGGCGGGGAGCTGGTGCGCATTATGCCGGGCAATCGTCATGTTTATCTGGAGTGACATCCCCAACTCGCGCAGGTTTTGGAAACCGCGCAGCGCGGCATCAAAGGCGCCGGGCATGCCGCGAAACGCGTCATGGGTGGAAGCGTCGGCGCCGTCCAAACTGATGGAAACACGCCGTACACCGGAATCCAAAATCTTGCGGGCCACCTGCTTTGTTACCAAGGTGCCATTAGTGGCCAGCGCCACACGGATCCCCAGGCCTGCGGCATAGCTGGCAAGATCGAAGATGTCGTGCCGAAAGAGAGGTTCGCCACCGCTCAGAACTAGGATTGGTAGGAAGTACTGAGAGACTTGCTTTATTAAGTTCAGGGCTTTGGTTGTAGGTAGGTCATATGGTGATGAGAGTTCTGTAGCGGTGGCGCGACAGTGAATGCAACGCAGGTTGCATCCCTTGGTCACCTCCCAAAAAACGAGCCGCGGTTTGTAGTCTACATTGGTCATCAAAGCTCCACGACTCGAACTTGAAGGCTGGCAGTTTCACCCAGCCAGCTTTTCCACGAGCACGTCTTTTTCCATCGCCTCAAAGAATTAAGACGCAGGGCCGGGGGGTGCTGGCGTCATTTGGAATGGGGATCCACTCGAGCCGCCGGTCATTCCCGCGAAAGCGGGAATCCAGTGCACCGACGGGACATCTCCAAAGGTTTGCGGAGTAGATTCCCGCTTTCGCGGGAATGACCGCCTTCACAGGCCCGCACGAAAAATCAACTTTCCCCAAATGACACCACTACCGGCCGGGGATATCTCTCCATCCCTCTGGCGAACCAATGGCGCGAATTGCATCACCCAATGAGGAGCGCGGGCAAGAGAGACTTCTGATATCCACCATTATATGCCTTTGTTGGGTTAGCCCTGGTCGCGGAGGGTACACTCGGTGGCTTGTGTTTGGTCTGGAGATTTAACGGGGGTTAGAGATTCCGGTTCGTCTGATTTCCGGTATCCCCAACCCCCAACCTGGACTTTTTCCAGGTTCCTAGGACCCGAAGTCCCTCGCACCCTTGGGAGGGGCACGCCTCATGCCAAACTCAAGAAGATCAAAGAACTCCATAAGGTTGGATTCAATCCGAAGGAATAAAACAGCTTAGCGATTCTTGAATTGGACAAAGGCTGGAATGGCTTCACAAATCATGAGATTAGGAAGTGCGGAAAATGACGGTTGACAAACCGACCGGGGGGTGAAAAGGCGCAAAGTCCACAATCCGGGGTAGTGGTGTCATTTGCAAGACTCTGGCGCTGAAGGCCGCAGTCATTCCCGCGAAAGCGGGAATCCACTCCGCAGACCATCGGAAATGCGCTGTCCACGGACTGGATTCCCGCTTTCGCGGGAATGACCGGCGTTTCGTAATGATATTCCAAATGACACCACTACCCAATCCGGGTTTGTGTTGAGAGGTGCAAGAAACACCGTTGATCTGATCCTGCCCTCTTGGTTAAAATCCTTGTCCGTTCTTCTCCGTAGGGTTTCTATGGCGCAATAAGCTTGAATGGTCGGGGCGAGAACCCCATCTCGCCCCGTTTCCTCAGCGTCTGGCAAATCGCAACGTCTTAATCTCCCAAGGTTTCATGTGGAAGTGGATGGTCTGCCCTTCTCCAATCGGTCCCAAGACTGTATCTTCCAGCAGATTTGTTTCTACGGCGCGAACAGAACGCGGGAGTTGAATCGAGACGTCTCCCTCCCTCCCTTCGCATTCGAAAAACCGCAGGATGGCGTCCGTGTCGTAGAAACCTTCCATCTGCTTCAAGGCGTACAGAACCACGTGGTCGCTTTCCGTCTTTATAAACGAGTACGCATCCGGCAAGCCCCCCTTCTTGCCTGCCCACTGTTCTTGGGGGCTTGCATGGGCCGGCTCTTGAAGAGCCAACAAGGGCGAGTTGAACGCCAGGGCCTGGAACTCTACTTTGCCGTCTTTCCATCCTCCTCGGTGGGGATAGATGGAGTAGCCAAAGCTGTGCTGTCCCTCATCGGCTCGCGGGTCAGGTCCCCAGGGACCGCGAATCACAGAGAGACGGATCACGTTATCCTTGGCATCGAAGCCATTACGGCCATCGTTCAGGATCGCTATTCCGTAATTCGCGTCGGAGATGTCAACCCACTTCCCCATGACCATTTCATTTCCAGCCTGTTCGCGTTCGATGGCGCCATAAGGAATCTCAGCCGCCACCTTGGTAGATGAAACGCTTACCGGGAAGCCTGCCTTCAGGAAGGTACTGCGCTCGTGCCACTCCGTGGATATTTCCACATCCACGCGCGGCACACCTGCAATCAGACTGATATCCTGAATGAATTCTGAGTCCCTGAATCGGTGGACTACTCGGAGTGTGGCACGTGCCGGTCCTGGCTCGATTATCTCAACCCTGGCCGCCTTCCCGATATCCCATTTCTTTCCGGTCAGCCCAATGTCCCAGGCAGGCCCCGCGTACTCGAGGGAGGTCTCCTTGGCTCGCTCAGCCGTGTCCTCCAGTGCCACCAGGAAATTACCTTCGCCTCGGAAGGCTTCGCGCTTATTCTCCTTGTCGTAAAGCCGAGCAATGTAACCGGTCTCGGGATTAATCTCGACTCGGAAGAACTCATTCTCGAGGTACGGCCGAGGTTTCGCGCCAACCTGGAGAGAATACGCAGTGAGCTTGCGACTGCTGGTTTCCGGAACGAGTCGGTAGAGTTTCAAGCCCACCTGCGGAACCTTCTGCGCGACAAAAGCCACCGTGGCGGTATCCCGAGCACCCCCTTTGGTCGCCGGCTTCAGCACCTGCACCGGAACCGCTTCTTCACCATGCACAGCCACCAGGCGTGAGGGCAGCGAGAAGGCTGACACCTCGGCGATGACCAGGTCGCTACGGTCCCAGGACTGAGGGTTATAGACGACCACCGGCACCCCCTCGCCGCGGGTGTCTAACTGGAGACCGAGGTTCTGGAGGGAAAAGTTCAAGGCCCGCTGACCGCGCTCAAAAACTTCCTGATATTGGCGCCCCGCGTCGGCATAGATGGGACCGATGCCCGAGCCCGCTGCCAGATCGTGAGCTTGGTTCAGCAGGGCTAACTTCCAAGCCTCCGTGATATCGCGATTGGGGTAATAGTCTCGATAGTCAAAGAACGCCGCTACCTCCGACATCTTCTCGGCGTTGAGAAGGAGTTGCTCGGACTGGCGATTGTGGCGCTTCATATCCACTTGGGTTGTGTAGCAGCCCGGAAAAACAAAATTCAGCTCTCGATCCACGACCGGAAAGTCCTTCTTCTCGACTAACAAAAGATCAATGTAATTTGCGACGTTGGTGGTCTTCACCCGCACATCACTGGGGGAAGCGTTCAACTTCGCGATGCCCGCAACGTCATCGGGGTTGGGACCGCCGCCATGATCCCCCATGCCGTAGAGCACCAGAATGTTCTTGACTCCTGCCCGATCCGCGTTCTTCATGCCCAAGACGGTGGTGTGCTCATGGTCCATGGGCTGGGTGTACTCGCCTGGCGTGGTGTAACCCAACACGCGGCTCCCGTCCAACCCCTGCCACCATATGATGGGCGGCCGGGATGGATCATGGGGCCTGTTGAAAAGATACAACTCGATACCGGCTTTGCGCGCGATCTGCGGCATCGAATAAGGATGGCCAAAGACGTCCGGTTGCCACGCGACCCGGATGTAGTGGCCGAATTTACCCTTACTGTATTTCTGGCCGTAGAGGAACTGGCGTACAAGTGACTCGCCATCCACCACGTTCTCGTCCATCTGAACCCAACTGGAACTGACAGGAATAAAATTGCCGGTTTTGGCCTTCTGGACAATTCCCTTGAAGATGTCAGGAAAGTAGCGCTCCATCATGTCCAACACTACCGCCTGGTCTTGCGCGTAGGTGTAGTCTGGAAACTGGTCCATCAACTCGAGTTGGTTGTGGAAGGTGTTGTACATGATGTCGTAGATGGATTCCTCCCAGCGCCAAAGCCAAGCCATATCCATGTGCGCATAGCCAACTACATGGGCCGTGTAATCTCTTGGGTGCGCCGGCGCCTGGGCTTGGGCGATGGAAACAAAGCCTGCGAGGATGAAAACCAGCCATAGAAACTTCCGCATAAGTCCTCCTCCGGAATAACACTTTTTGTCGCTCTTGGGGCGCATCTTCCCCTGCGCTCTAAGCCAAAGCATTTCAAACAGATTTTGGACTAAAATGCAAGGCGCCTCCTAGTCATGCGGCTTTCTGGGGCCCGCGATTTCGCAAGGTGATGATCAGACGGAGAGGGAGTCGCGCAGAAGATTCACAATGATTTTGCCCAGGAGTCTGGATCTGGCGGGTCATTTATCCGGACGGCTCCGGAGGACTCCGGCGGTTTTTCTACACCTCGTAGGCGGCTCCCCAAATACTTAGTGCCCATGACCAGCCCAGCCCGAAGGGTTGCGGGCTTCGTTGACATCTGTTAATGTTATGAATCACGATCATTCGTCATGACTTCACCATGCCCAAGATGCGGCGACACGAAAGCAGATCCCGTCAGGCACGGGTTAATGTACAAACTCGTGTGGGCTTTTGGGTATCGACTGCAGGAGTGCGCGCGGTGTCGCGGGCCACGCTTTTTACCCAGACATGATCGAAAATCCCCAGGCTCATCACAATTGGGGAAGGAGCCGGCAAGCGTACCCCCGTTCGCGGAGGAAAGAGGGGCTTTAAGAACGGCCGAAGAGAACCCCGAGCCGAAAGTTACCAAGCAGGTAACTGCGGCAGATTCCTCGGACAGCGGATTGCGCCGCTGTCCGGTTTGCGGCGGCACGGAATACCACCGTACCAAGCGCACCACCCTGGAACGGATCCGGTCGCGCCCAAAGCTGGCCCACTGCGAGAACTGCGGGTTGCGCTTCCCGTATCCCGGGCATCGAGATAGATCCTCTGGCTCAGTAAAATTGGGGGAGGCGGTGGCAACTGTACCCCGCTCTGCGGAGGAGAAAAGGGCTCCAAAAACGGCCGAAGAGAACCCCCAGCCGGAAGTTACCAAGCAAGTCACCGGCGCGGATTCGTCAGACCGTGGATTGCGCCGCTGTCCGACTTGCGGCAGCACGAAATACCACCGTACCCAGCGCACTAGCCTGGAACACCTCGTATTGCGCCCACGGATGGCCCGCTGCGAGAAGTGCGGGGCGCGCTTCCCCTATCCTGGGCGTCGTGAGAAATATCCTGACGCATTGAAATCGGGGGAGCCCGCGGCAACTGTACCCCGCCCTGCGGAGGAGAGAAGGGCTCCAGAGATGGCCGAAGAGAGCTTCCAGCCGAAAGTTACCCAGCAAGTAACTATCGTAGATTACTCGAACCATGGATTGCGCCGCTGCCCGGATTGCGGCAGCAGCAAATACCACCGCTCCAAGCGGACCACCCTGGATCAAGTCCTGTTGCGCCCAGCAATGGCCCGCTGCGAGAAGTGCGGGGCGCGCTTCCCCTATCCCCGACATCATGATAAATCCCCTGACTCATTGAAATCGGGGGAGAAGGCGGCAACGGTAAGCCACGTTGGGAAGGAAGGAAGGGCTTCAAGAACCGCCGCCGATTCCTCGAACCGTGGATTGCGCCGCTGTCCGTTTTGCGGCGGCACGGCATACCGCCGTTCTCGGCGCACCACCCTGGAACGAATCCTGTTGCGCCCGAGGATGGCCCGCTGTAGGGTTTGCCGGAAGCGCTTCCCCTATCCCAAGAGCTAGCGGTCTTGGGACTCGCAGGCCTGCGAGTCGACGCCATGGATGGAATTGCCGATTTTCGATTGATCCCGCTCAGCGGGCTGATTGACAGCAAATGGTGGGACACGTTTCCAAATGCCCTCTTCGAATGTCACGGGCCGAATTGCCAAAGCCTCCGGAATCGTGATGGCGGGAGTGTTGCTGAGCCGCCTGTTGGGTTTTCTTCGTGAGTGGACGGTGGCCCACCAGATTGGTTCGAACTCCATCACGGACGCCTACTACGCTGCCTTCACCTTGCCCGACTTTCTGAATTATCTGGTTGCCGCGGGCGCTCTGAGTGTAACCTTCATTCCCGTCTTCTCACACTACCTGGCAGAAAAGCAGGAGGACGAGGGCTGGTACGCATTCTCAACCGTCGTCACGGTGATGGGCCTGGCGCTCGTGGCCTTGGTCGGGCTCGGTGAGGTCTATGCTCCGCAGCTCGTGGGGGCAATCGCCCCAGGGTTCGCCCCCGTGGCCAAGGCGCGGGCCGTTTTCTTGACCCGGCTTATGTTGCCCGCACAGATTTTTTTCTACCTGGGAAGTATTCTGACCGCAGTTCAGTACGCCAAGGCGCAATTCATCATCCCGTCCCTTGCCGGGGTGGTCTACAACCTTGGGGTCATTTTCGGGGGAGTGTTGCTTTCTTCGCGTATCGGCATCACAGGTTTTGCGGTGGGGGTGCTGGGTGGCGCGCTGTTTGGGAACCTCCTCTTGCAGATTTACGGAGCGCGCCGGGCCGGAGCACGTTTCACGCCCAACCTGGACATCCGGCACCCTGGATTCCGCTGGTTCATCAAGCTCTCCATCCCTATTATGCTCGCGCTCTCGCTCAGCGCCACGGATGACTGGATTATCCGCTGGTTCGGCTCTTATCTGGTCCCGGCGTCCATCACCTGGCTGACCTACGCGAAAACCCTGATGCGGGTTCCCCTGGGCGTTGTGGGCATGTCGGTAGGGGTGGCATCGTTTCCGTTCCTGGCACAGCTCTATTCGGAGGGGAAACTCGAGGAACTCAACCGCACCCTTAACGCCACCATGAAAGGGTTGATTGTCCTGTTGGTTCCAATTTCAGCCTTGACCATCGCACAGAGCACTCCCCTCGTGTACTTCATCTTCTCGCACACTCGTCTGCACGCACCGGATTTCCAAGCCACCTCCGCAACTCTCCGGGTCTTCTCCATCGGCATGTTTGCCTGGGCGCTTCAGAATATTCTCGCGCGCGCTTTCTACGCAGCTCGCGACACGATTACCCCTGCCGTGGTGGGAACCGGGCTCACTTTTCTCAGTCTTCCCCTTTACTGGTGGCTGGTCCGCCACTTTCAGCACCTCGGGCTCGCCATGGCCAGTTCCCTCGGCATCGTCGCCTACACGTTGATTCTGTTTCTGCTCTGGAATCGCCGCATCCGCAATCTCGAGGCTCGCGCGCTCGTGCTCTTCTTTCTAAAGATCTGCGCGGCCTCCGCGCTTGCAGGCGTCGCTTGCTTTGAGCTAAGTAATTGGTTCGCATCTCATCTTGGCTGGCAAACAACTCAACAAGCCCTGGTCGTCCTGGTGAGCGTTAGCTCAGTAGGTTTGGTTCTGATCGCAGTTCTCGCGAAGCTGCTTAGATTGAAAGAATTTGAGGACTACTGGCAGAGACTGGTAGCAAAGTGAAGGGCTGGAGTGGACCCCTTCGGTGAGACAACCAGTTATGACACTGGTTACCGTTCGATGATAAATCCCTCCTTCCGATCCGGCTTGCATTCTATGAACATCGTACAGGTCAAGCGGAGACGGTCCGGTTCGGCTTTCAGGTTATTTTCAGAATCTTGGTGTAGCCTTGGATGAATAAGGTGCTGTACATTGCACGCGGGCTCGAACAGCCCCTAGCGAAGCCTTAACAAAAAAGGGAGGTCTACCATCATGCACAAGACGATCACGCTTCTCGCAAGCACCGGCGTGCTTGCACTGGCAGCAGTCCTCTTTACAGGAACATTCTCAGTCGCGGCTGGCCAGGCATCAGGCCCGTCCGGCTATCACGTCATTAAATCCGTTCCCGTGGGCGGCGAGGGCTTTTGGGACTATCTCACTGTCGATAGCGAGGCGCGCCGCCTCTACATTTCACACGGGACTCACGTCCAGGTCATGGACATCGACACCTATGCCATCGTGGGTGATATTCCTGACACCCAAGGCGTGCACGGCATCGCGCTGGCTCCCGAGCTGGGCCGCGGCTTCACCAGCAACGGCCGCGCCAATACCGTGACGATCTTCGACGTGAAGACGCTGAAGGCCATCGGCACAGTGAACGCCGGAACCAACCCCGATGCTATCGTTTACGACGGTGTTACGAAGCGCGTCTTCACGCTGAACGGGCGCAGCCACGACGCCACCGGCATCAATGCTGCCGATGGTACCGTCGCCGGCACGCTCGAACTGGGCGGCAAGCCGGAATTTGCGGTTGCGGACGGCAAGGGCAGCATCTACGTGAACATCGAGGACAAGTCCGAGCTCGTCCAGTTCGACGCGCAGAAGTTGACCGTGCTGAACCGCTGGCCGCTGGCCCCCTGCGAGGAGCCCTCCGGTCTGGCTATGGATTTGAAGGGCCGCCGCCTCTTTGCCGGATGCGGCAATAAAATGATGGCGGTCGTGGATGCGGATACCGGGAAGGTCATCGCTACACCGGCCATCGGCCAGGGCGTGGACGCCAACCGTTTCGATCCCGAAACGAACTATGCCTTTGCCTCCAACGGCGAAGGAACTCTCACTGTCGTGCATGAAGATTCGCCGGATAAGTTCTCGGTGGTTGAAAACGTTCCGACGAAACGCAGCGCGCGCACTTTGGCGCTCGACGCGAAAACGCATAACATCTTCCTGGCGGCGGCCGACTTCGAGCCCCCAGCCCAGGGCGAGCGGAGGGGGCGCATGAAACCCGGCTCCTTCGTCATCCTGGTTGTCGGCAGGTGACATGTGGCAATCAGCGACCGTGCATGCAAGGACGGTGGTACGGGTATCATTTGCGAGACATGGGCTTCGCAAGTCGCAGTCATTCCCGCGAAAGCGGGAATCCACCCCGCAAACCTTCGGGAATACGCTGTCGACGGACTGGATTCCCGCTTTCGCGGGAATGACCGGCGCACCGAAAGAGATCCCATCGCAAACGACACCAGCACGCGCAGGAGGAACTAGATTGAAGAAGTTGACAGGGCTGCTGTTGATTCTGCTCGGCGGCATAACCTCTGTGCAGGGGCAGCAGCCATCCCGGCTCCCGATCCAGGAAGCTCTCGACCTTGCGGACAAGCAAAACCTCGACCTCGCTGCCGCACGCAGACGGCGGGCTGTGGCGCTGGCAGGAATCCGGATTGCCAGGCAAAGGCCCAATCCCTCCGCAAACTTCACCACTTTGCGTGATGAGCCACACGAAGGCCTTTTTTTCGACCAACCAGTGGAAATTGGCGGAAAACGTGGACGAAGGATTGACGTTGCCCGGCAGGAAGGGGCGCTCACCGAGCTCGAAATCGCCGCCCTGGCCCGCCAGGTGCGACGAAGCACCCGCGAAGCTTACTACCGGGCAGCCCACGCGCGCGCGGAGTCCGAAAGGCTGGCGCGCGTTGTGGAAGTTGCAAAGCGCCTGGCGCAGATTGCTGAGGAGCGCTTCAAGACCGGAGACGTTGCACAGCTCGAGGTGATCCAAACCAGCCTGGAAGTCTCCCGCGCCGAAGCAGACCTCCAGGTCGCCCGGCAGCGCGAGAAGGTTTCGATGAGCCAGCTCAATGCGCTCCTTAACGAACTCCCCTCAAAAGCCTGGGATCTGGCAGGGACTCTCGAGGACAATACCCCCACGGCGCCGTTACCTGACCTCATCAGCCGCGCCTACCAATCAAACCCCGACTTGCAACACCTGGGCGGCGAAAAAAAGGTTGAGGAGAGCCGTCGCTCCCTGCTCAAGGCCGAGAGGATTCCCAACCTGGACTTGGAAGCCGGGGTCGATTTTAACTCGCCACACGATTTCCGTTATGGGCCGCGCGGCCAGATTTCCATTGCTCTTCCGCTCTTTACTCGCAACCAAGGGGAAATCGCGCAATCATTGGCGAATGAGCGTGTCTTGGAGGCCGAAACCACAGCCACCGAGCGCTCCGTTTCCGCCCGCGTGGAAGCCGGCTTCTACGACCTCGAAGCCCAACGCACGCAAGTTCAACTCTACCGCGACAGGCTGCTCCCCGTAGCCCGTCAACTCGAGAGCATGGCTGAGGAAAGCTACCGGGCCGGAAAGACCAGCATCTTGACGGCAATCCAGGCCCAGCAGGCCGTGCAAAGCGTGGAGAGTAGTTATCTCCAGAGCCTTGAGCAATTACAGGGCTTTTACGCCGGCTTGGAAGAAACGGTGGGAGGACCGGTGGATTAAATGCCTTTTATCACGCAACGCTGTCATTCCGAGCGGAGCGAGGAATCTCGCCCTGATTCTTTCTTCCGCATAACCTGGCCGCCTCAAGCTCCTGATTCGCCTGCCGATTCGCCTGCGCGCAGAGCAAGATTCCTCGCTGCGCTCGGAATGACACCAGTAGTGTGTTTTCTGGCCTTGGCGCTTACCCTATCGCTTTTGCCTTCATGCTCAAAAAAAACCTCGGGCGGTGAGGGTGAGGACACCGAAGAGGGCGCAGCGAACATCGTGGCGGAAGTGACTGTCACGCGCGTGGGGCGCGCTGACATTCAATCAACTCTTTCGGTCAGTGGGACCGTTTCCGCGCTGCCGAATCAAGACGTTCGCGTCAGCTCGCTCGTTCCCGGCCGTGTCGCCCGGATGATGGTGGCAGAGGGCGATCGCGTCCGCGAGGGCCAAGTGCTGGCCAAAATCGATGATCGGCCTTTCCGCGACCAGGTTCAGCAGGCCCAAGCGGCGGTGGATCAGGCCAAGGCGAACTTGGAAAATTCACGTCTGAACCTGCAACGCAATGAGACGCTGCTCGAGCGGGGCATTGCCCCGCGCAAAGACCTCGAAGATGCCCGCACGCAGGCCAGCGTCAACAAGGCTGCCCTGAGCCAGGCGGAAGCCGCGCTATCACTGGCCCGGCTGAACCTCGCGCGGACGGAAGTGCGCTCCCCCCTCACGGGAATGATAGTCAAGCGCTTGCTGAGTGTGGGCGAGCAGGTGGACGGCACGGCTGCCCAGCCGGTGTTTGAAGTGGCCAGCACAGCAGAGGTGGAGCTGTTCGGGAATGTGTCCGCCCTTTACCTCGACAAGGTCCGCGTGGGGCAGGCGCTCCAAATCTCCACCGAGGCTTTTCCGAGCAAGACATTTCAGAGTCACGTGGTGGCGATCTCTCCCGCCGTTGATCCCGCCACCAACGTGGGGCTAGTCCGAATCCGAATGGCCAATGGCGCAGGAATGCTGCGCCTGGGAATGTTTCTCACCGCTCAGGTGCCGCTCGAAACGCATCGCAACGCGCTGGTAGCCCCTCTCGAGGCAGTTTACCGCGACCAGGATGGAAACCCGGAGATTTACCGCGTGCAGGGCGAAAAAGCGGAGGCGGTGCCGGTAAAACTGGGGCTCGAAACAAAGGACCGCATCGAACTGCTCTCCGGGGCGCAAGAGGGTGAGACCATAATCCTGGGCGGAGGCTACGGTCTTCCCGCACAGGCCAAAATCAAGGTCAAATCATGAACGTCGTCCGCTTCTGTCGCCAGAACAGTCGCGCCGTTTACCTGCTGACGGGCTTGCTGGTGGTTGCGGGGCTGGTTTCGGTTTTCCGCTTGCCCAGCAACATCTATCCCGAGCTTTCCTTCCCGCGCATCGTCATCCTCGCGCACGCCGGCGATCTTTCGCCTCGAAACATGCTCCTCACGGTGACGCGGCCTCTCGAAGAGGAGGCGCGGACAGTGCTGGGTGCACGCCGCGTGCGCTCCCGGACCATCCGCGGGGCCACCGAGATTTCCGTTCTGTTCAATCCCGACATGGATATGCAGTATGCGCTTCAGCTCCTGCAGGCGCGCATCAGCGACGTCAGAACGGACCTGCCCGCCTCCACAGACATCTCGGTTGAGCGCATTACACCTACGGCCTGGCCCATCCTCATGTTTGTCCTGAACGGTAACGTCCCGGACTCGGACCTGCGCGATTATGCCTACTACAACCTGCGTCCGCTCTTCAGCCGGGTGCCGGGTGTGGCGCTGGTGGAAGTCCAGGCCAGCTATACGCGCGAGGTTTCCGTAATCGTCGATCCGCAGAAGATGCTCGCCCACCGCCTTTCCTTGCCGGACATCGCCGACCGCCTGCGCGCTACGAACGGCGTGACCTCCGTCGGCCGATTGGACAAAGACTACTCACGCTATCTCGTCTTGGCCACCGGCCAGTTTACCGACCTGGACGATATTCGAAATTCCGTCGTGGCGGTGGAGGGCCAGACGCCCATCCGGGTTTGCGACGTGGGGGAAGTCCGGGACGGAGTCGAGGATCCCCGCATCCTGGTTTACGGGAACGGCAGGCCGGGAGCCTTGATCAGCATCTCGCGCCAGATTGGTGGGAACATCCTGCAAGTCGCCGATCAGGCCAAGGCGCTGGCGAAAGACCTGGGTTCGGCAATTCCCAGGACGCTGCACCTCTCGGACGTCTACGACATGGCGGAATTCGTGCGCGAGGCGGTGGCCAGCATCCGTGATGCAGTCCTGATCGGATGTTTGCTCGCGGTTGTTATTCTCTTCCTCTTTCTGCGCGAAAGCCGCACCACGCTGATTGCGGCAATTACACTTCCCATCACCGTCATCGGCACCTTTTTCTTCATGAATTTGTTCGGGAGCACGCTCAACCTGATGTCGCTGGGTGGGTTGGCCATTGCCATCGGACTGATCATTGACGACGCGGTGGTCATCATTGAAAACATCTACCGCCATCTCGGACTTGGCGAGTCGCCCGCCGAAGCCGCAGAAAAAGGAACGCAGGAGTTGCTGGGCGCCGTCATCGGCTCGACTGCAACTACGGTGGTTGTGTTCTCTCCCTTGAGCCTGCTGAAAGGTGTGGTGGGCGATTTCTTCTCCGCGCTTTGCCTCACGCTTGCCGTCTCGGTGCTTCTCTCCCTCGTATTCGCGCTAACCCTCATTCCCCTTCTCTCCCAAAGGTTTCTTTCCCCGGAGCGTCACCGTATGACGGCGGAGAGTTTCATCGGGCCCGTCAATCGCGCTTATGAAAAGGCCGTTCGGTGGTCGCTTCGCAAGCGTTGGGTGGTGGCAGCAGCTACATTGGCTTCCATCGCCATCGCCGTCTTTCTTTACACGCGCGCAGAAACCGGCTTTCTTCCTGACATGGACGAAGGTGGCTTTGTCCTCGACATGTGGACACCGCCGGGAACTTCGCTGGCGGAGACTGACCGTATCGATCAACTGGTGGGGGACCAGGTCCAAAAGACACCTGAAACCGAGGCCTTCTTGCGCCGTACCGGCGCGGAGATGGGGCCTTTCGCCACCACTCAAAACACGGGCGAGATTGTGGTCAAGCTGAAACCCCGTTCCCGGCGCGACCGCAGCATCTACGAGACCATGGATGAGCTCCGCCAAAGGATCCTCAGCAAAATTCCCGGGGTGCGAGTGGAGTTCACGCAAGTGCTCCAGGACATGATTGGCGATATGGAAGGAAACCCCAACCCCATCGAGGTGAAAATTTTCGGCAGTAACATGCCTGAACTGGAGAGGCTTGCGGACGAAATCGGGCCGAAAATGCAGCAGATCCCCGGCATCGTGGATTTCCAGGGTATCCTCAAGGGCAACCCGGAAATCGTGGTGCACGTTGATCCTGTCCAGGCAGGCCATCTCGGCCTCACGGTGGACCAAGTCTCACAGCAGGTCGGGGCGGGGCTGCTGGGGTTGACGGAGACCGAGCTTCGCCAGACCGACCGCACCATCGGCATCCGCGTGCGCTTTCCGGATTCGTTCCGGTATAACTACCCGGACGTGCAGCAGTTCCCCATCCTCACGCCAAACAAGCAGATTGTGCCGGTTTCCGCTCTGGCCCGGCTCGAGACCGTCCACGGCGAGAGCGAATTGACGCGCGAGAATCAGCGCTTGATGGTGGCGCTTTCGGCGCGACTCGAGAACCGCGGCCTGGGAAGCGCCGTACGCGACGTGAAGAACTTCCTGAGCACCATCCAGTTTCCAGTGGGGACCACCTATGAAATGGGCGGGCTCTATGAAAGCCAGCAAAGCTCCTTCCGTGACCTCCTCTCCGTCCTCGGCCTCGCGCTGGCGGCGGTTTTCATCGTGCTGGTGATCCAGTTCCGCGCCTTCGCCCCCGCCTTGATTATTATGTCGGCAGCCCCGCTTTCACTGCTCGGCGTCTTCGTGATGCTGTTCGCCACCGGGACGGCGCTTAATGTCTCGTCGTTTATGGGAATCATCTTGATGGTGGGGTTGGTCGTAAAGAACGGCATCATCCTTTTTCAGTACGTTCACAAGCTCTGGGAAGAGCAAGGCATCCCGCTCAGCGAAGCCCTGGTGCAGGCCGGCAAAATCCGTGTGCGTCCCATTTTGATGACGACTCTGTGTACGCTTTTTGGCTTGCTTCCGCTGGCGCTGGGTCTGGGGGCGGGAGCGGAATTGCAAAAACCCTTGGCCCTGGCCGTCATCGGCGGCCTCTCTATCTCAACTTTCATTACTTTGCTGGTGATGCCGGTGCTCTATTCCTTACTCGAGCAGAAGAGCGAGTGAGTCCGTTGTCCGTGGTCCGTGGTCCGTTGGAGAAAAGGGGCTGGGGCAATTTCGGATTTTGGATTTTAGATTTTGGATTGCCCTCTCGCTTGCGCCGACTGCTTGTTGCCTTCGGCCTACTGCCTTCGGCCCACTGCCTTCTGCTTACTGCCTACCTTGGCGAGGAAATGCCGAGAATCGAAATTGAAACTCAGCAGCCTTGTTTTCCAGTTTCTAATTTCCAATTTCTAATTTCCACTTTCCAGTTTCCAGGTTCCAGTTTCCAGCTTCACTTCCTGCCCGCGGCGAGGGCTGCCCGCGTCGAGCCCATGGTCATCTCGAGGGATTCTCTGGGAATGCTGGTTACGAAGGGCGTGATCAGCCAGCCCAATCCTGTGGGAATGTCGCGAGTGAGGGAAATTGACTCGCACTCGACGTAGACGCCGCCGTCTTTCTCCTCAAACTTCCAGTAGGAATTGATTCGCCAGAGGAATCCCTCGTCGTGGCCGATGGGCTTTTCGCGCTCATTCGGTGTGTCGGCATTGGCCACTTCGGCGATTCTGGTGGAATAAGAGCGGCTGTACCAATGCGTCGAATCAACTGGAAAATAATGAACGTCGTGATAGGTGTTGAGCGTGACGGTGATGACTTTCTTTTTCCGCAGGCGATAATAGATCTGGAAATCATTCCCTGTGTGGCCGATCAGACGTGAGCCAACCACCTCCGGCTTATAGATATCCTGGTGGTGATCGTAGTCCTGCACCAGAGCGATCGTCTGTGGAAGATTTGCGCCAGGAACGAAGACTGCTCCCAGCCAATGATGGATGATTGCCTCCGGCGCCTCCATCGTGTGACCGGAAGCATCGAGCGTCTGAAGCCGCTCCATAAAGATCTCACCGCGCTTGAGTGCGGCCAGGACTTCGGACCGGCGCGGCGGAGGAAGTTCATCCAGATACAAGAACTTTTCAGTTTGTGAAACTTCCCGATTGATTCGTGCCTCAGTCAACTGAACGTACCTGTCGAAGGCCTCAACTGTTTTCGGCCTCAGGTCTGCGCTCATCACTTCGGGCGTTTGCACCCCTAAAATCAGTATCGCCAGGAGAATTGTGAGCCACTTGATGGGTATCCGTTGCAACATCATCCCCAACCATAGCACATCTGGCCAAGCTTAGCAGGACGCTGAAAAATGCTCGTAGCGGCGGGCCTTAGCCCGGCAATGTCGTAGCGGACGTCCCGCCCCCCGGACCTGCGGCCCTCCAATAGCAGAAGACAGTGAACAGGGTAGGATTCAAACCGTATGAAGGCTGAAAGCTGACCCGCCGAGGCGGGACAACTCCGTTCAGAATGACATAGATTTCCCTCACCCTCCTGTTCAAGGCGACAACCTGTCTCTTGACATGCCCCACAACTTGCTGTAGCCTATTAGTGTTATGTTAGCACTGAATGGTGAACACCATGGGGCGGGGAAGAGCAGGATTCGGGATTCAGGACAGACAAGACCAAGGCACACGTGCTAACCGGCTCGACAGGGCAGCATGGCTGAGTTCGCCGGCACGTTTGAACAAAGGAATTCTTTTTTGCACGAACCAAGCGGGTATGTTATTGAAAACAAAGGGGTGCTGTGGAAAAACCCGTCATGAAGAAGGAATGTATATGAGAATAAAGGAGATTCGCGTTTAAAACGGGAATGTTGTTGAAAAGAAACGGGGAAGAGCAGGATTCAGGATTCGGGATTCAGGAGAGACAAGACCAAGGCACACATGCGAACCAGCTCGACAGGGCAGGATGGGTGAGTTCGCCGGCACGTTTGAACAAAGGAATTCTTTTTTTGCAGGACCGACGCGGGAATGTTATTGAAAACAAAGGGGCGCTGTGGAAAAAGCCCTCGCGAAGCGGGAATGTATATGAAAATAAAGGAGATTCGCGTTTAAGGCGGGAATGTTGTTGAAAAGAAACGGGGAAGAGCAGGATTCAGGGTTCAGGACAGACAAGACCAAGGCACACGTGCACGAGGCCGGGCCAATTTCGAAGTTTAGATTTTGAATTTCAAAATGCTCCCACCCAGAACGTACTGCCTGCTCCTTAGTGCCTACTTTCTACTGCCTGCTCACTACCTGCCTTTGACAACATCTGGCAACCCGCGTAAAATTCTTGCTTTGAATCAATCCAGTAATTATGAACAACGGAGGATTATTTATGCCTGTTAAGGTTGGAATCAATGGCTTTGGGCGCATTGGACGGAACTTGTTGCGTGCAGCGCTCGACGATCCAGGAATTGAATTCGTAGCGGTCAATGACATCACTGACCCGAAAACCCTGGCTCATTTGCTGAAGTACGACTCGGTATTCGGAATCCTGGCCGCCCAAGTGGCTCACGGCGCAGACTGCATCAGGGTAAATGGCAAGTCGATCCGGGTTTTTAAGACCAAGGACCCCGCGGACCTTGATTGGTCCTCCTTGGGCGTAGAGGTTGTGGTTGAATCCACCGGCCTTTTCACCAAAGCGGAGGACGCAAAGAAGCACCTGAAGGGCACCGTGAAGAAAGTCATCATCACGGCGCCGGCCAAAGGTGAAGACATCACCATCGTGCTGGGGGTGAATGAGCAAGCCTACGACCCGGCCAAGCACCACATCATCTCGAACGCTTCCTGCACCACCAACTGCCTGGCGCCGGCGGCCAAGGTGCTGCACGAGAACTTCAAGATTCTCAAGGGTTCGATGACCACCATTCATGCCTATACCAACGACCAGCGTATCCTGGACCTGCCCCACAACGATTTGCGCCGGGCTCGCGCTGCCGCCCTGTCCATGATTCCCACCACGACAGGCGCTGCCAAGGCTGTTGGCCTGGTATTGCCCGAACTGAAGGGCAAGCTGGATGGTTACGCTATGCGCGTCCCCACCCCGGACGTTTCGGTGGTTGACCTGGTAGCGCTCGTCGAGAAGCCCACCACGGCCGAAGAAGTGAACGCCGCCCTCAAGAAGGCTGCGGAAGGCCCCATGAAGGGCATTCTGCAGTACGTCGAAGAGGAGTTGGTCTCTAAAGACTTCACCGGCAATCCGCACTCGTCCATGGTGGACGCCGGCTTCACCAAGGTCATCGATGGCAATCTGGTGAAGGTGATCGCCTGGTACGACAACGAGTGGGGTTACTCTTGCCGCGTCAGGGACCTGATCGAATACGTGGGGAAGAGCCTCTGAAGCAGTAGGCAGTAGGCAGAAAGAAATAGGCGGCTGCCCGTGGACCGTCGTCCGTTGTGAACTGCTCCGTCTGCTTAGTTTGTTAGGAGTTTAGCCACATGAATTATTGCAGGTTACCCGACTGTCAGTGGACCACGGGGCAGAAGGAGGGAAAATGGGCTTAACAGTTCTGGAAATAGAAGTGGGGAACCCCGCCACCCCCGAAAAAACCGAAAAGGTGGAGTTCCTGATCGACTCCGGCGCGATCTATTCGGTAGTCCCGACTCCGGTCCTCGAAAGGCTTGGCATTCGCCCATTCCTGGAGCAGCAGTTCCGACTGGCAGACGGCTCAAAGATCGTCAGGAAAAAAGGGGGTGCTTTTTTCAAGCATGGGGAACTGGCGGGCGTGGCAGATGTCATCTTCGGCGAGGAGGGAGATAGCACCCTTCTCGGTGCTTTCACGTTGGAAGCCCTCGGCCTTTCGCTGGACCCGCTGCGGCGCGAGTTGAAGCCTCTGCCGATGATCCTCGCTGAAAGCGGAAGGCGGTAGGCGGCAAGCAGTAGGCAGACAGCAGTGAGCAGTAGACGGAGGGCGGCTGTCCATGGTCAGCTGTCAGACCTGTTCCCCGAAGGGGAACAAAATCATTAGCCGTAGGTGAAACCTACGGAAAAAGTAACACCTGATATTTGCCCAACCCCGAAGGGGTTGAACATTGTCCACATACACTCAGATTCTTTATCACATCGTGTTCGCCACCAAAGACCGTCTGCCGGTGCTTGCCGATTCGGGACGGGATGATCTCGTCAGGTACATGAATGGTGTGATCAAGAACAGCCGCTGCCGGCCGATCTGGACCAACGGCGTGAGAGACCATGTCCACAGTCTGCTAAGCCTTCATCCGACGGTTGCGTTGGCCGGTTTGTTGAAGGACATCAAGGTCGCGTCTTCAATCTGGGTTAAAGAGAACCATGTGTTCCCCAACTTCATAGGTTGGCAGGAAGGATACGGAGCTTTCACGCATTCTCTTCGTGAACAAGCGGAACTTATCGCGTACGTCAAGGGTCAGGAGGAGCATCACCGAAAGACAACGTTTGAAGAAGAGTACCGAAAGTTGCTCGCCGACGCTGGCATCGAGATTGATGAAAGGTATTTTCCATAAGTTCGACCCCTACGGGGTCGGGATTTCCTTGCCCTCTGTCTCCGTAGGTTTCACCTACGGCTAATGATTTTGTTCCCCTTCGGGGAACCAAGGGGGTCGGGATTTCCTTGCCCTCTGTCTCCATAGGTTTCACCTACGGCTAATGATTTTGTTCCCCTCCGGGGAACCAACCTCGTTGAAGGTGTATGGACCCCAGGGCCCGGCTCTTGCCGCAGACAACGGACCACTGACATCTCAGAAAGGAAATATCCATGTCAAAATTATCTATTCGTGATATTGAGCTTAAAGGAAGACGCGTCTTCATGCGCGTGGATTACAATGTCCCGCTGAACGATGCCTCGCAGATCACCGATGACACCCGAATTCGCGCCTCGCTTCCCACCATCCGGTACGCCCTGGGACAGGGAGCGCGGCTCATTCTGGCTTCGCACCTGGGAAGACCCAAAGGGAAGCCCAATCCGAAAATGAGCCTGAAGCCGGCAGCCACGCGGCTTTCGGAGCTGCTCGGCGAGCCCGTGGCCTTCGCCGCCGACTGCGTGGGCCCGGAAGTCGAAAAGCAGGCCCTGGCGCTCAAGGACGGGGAGGTGCTGCTGCTCGAAAACCTGCGCTTCCATCCTGAAGAGGAAAAGAACGTGCCGGAATTCGCCCGGCGACTGGCGGCCCTGGGCGAGGTTTACGTGAACGACGCTTTCGGCACCGCTCATCGCGCGCATGCTTCAACCGAGGGCATCACCCATTTCCTTTCGCCCTGCGCAGCGGGCATGTTGATGGAGAAGGAGCTCGAATATCTGGGGAAGGCGGTCCAGAACCCCGCCCGTCCCTATGTAGCGATTGTGGGCGGCGCCAAGGTCTCCGACAAGATCGAACTGCTCGAGAATTTCGCGAAACTCGCGGACAGTGTGCTGGTGGGCGGGGCCATGGCTTACACCTTCCTGAAGGCAGAGGGCGTGGAAGTCGGCCAATCCAAAGTTGAAGATGACAAGCTGGAAAGCGCCAAGACGCTGCTGAACTTCGCCAACCGCAGCGGCAAGAAGTTCCTGTTGCCCAAGGACCACGTGGTAGCCGAGAAATTCGACGCCAGCGCCCCGGCGGAAGTGGTCAACACGCAGAGCATTCCCGCCGGCTGGATCGGATTGGACATCGGACCCGCCACGCGCGCCGAATACGCCCAGGAAATTGCCGGCGCCAAGACCATCGTCTGGAACGGCCCCATGGGCGTCTTCGAGATGCCCCAGTTCGCGGAAGGCACCCTGGCCATCGCCAGGGCGGTTGCCGCTTCTTCCGCAGTCTCCATCGTCGGCGGCGGCGATTCGGTGGCGGCGGTGAAGAAGATGGGCGTGGCGGATAAGATCAGCCACATCTCAACCGGCGGCGGCGCGGCGCTCGAGTTCCTCTCCGGGCTGAAACTCCCGGGGGTGGAAGCGTTGACAGATACGGAATAGGGAATAGGGAGTTGGGAATAGGGAATAGGGACGGAGTAGGGAGTGGGGGAAAGCGAACAACACGAGCCGCTCAAGAGCGCGATTTCATCCTATCGCGAGCTGCATGTTTGGCCCATGCTCGACAGGTGCGAAGTCGTGGGAAAGATGCTTCGAGCCCTCATCCGCTCGCTGCAGAGCAAAGGCAGGGCTTAGCTGCTTGCTTCCCCATTCCCGACTCCCTATTCCCTACTCCCATCCAATAGGAGTGCAAAAATGAGGCGACCCGTAATCGCTGGTAACTGGAAAATGTACAAGACCATCGCGGAAGCGGTGGATTTCATCGAGAAGATCAAGCCGCTGGCGGCACAGGCCGGCCATTGCGAAGTGATCGTTGCGCCGCCCTTCACGGCGCTGGCCGCAGCCGCCGCCGCAGCCAAAGGCAGCAAGGTGTCGGTGGCTGCTCAGAACTGCCACTGGGACAAGGAAGGCGCGCACACCGGAGACATCTCGACGGGGATGCTCCGGGACGCCGGATGCACCCACGTGATCATCGGGCATTCCGAGCGCCGGCATGACTGCGGCGAAACCGACGAGCAGGTGAACAAAAAAGTGAAAACGGCGCTCGCGGCTGGACTCACGCCGATCGTTTGCGTGGGGGAAACGCTGGCGGAACGCGAAAAGGGTGAAACCGAAAAAGTCCTCGAGCGTCAGTTCATGGGCGGCCTGGCCGGGTTGACCGCTGCGGACTTTTCCCGTATCATAATTGCCTACGAACCTGTGTGGGCCATCGGCACCGGACGCACGGCCACACCGGAAATGGCTGCGGAGGCGCACCGTTTGCTTCGCAGGCTTGCTCGCCAGCAGTTCGGCGAAAGCGAGGCGGGCGGCATCAGGATTCTGTACGGCGGCAGCGTCAAACCTGACAACGTCGCCGGGCTGATGGCGCAGGAAGAAATTGACGGGGCGCTGGTGGGCGGGGCGAGTTTGAAGGTCGATTCCTTTACTGCCCTAGTAAATTACCCGCGCGGCTGAGGCGCCGAGAGAGAGATTCCATAGTATGATGGCTGTAATTCAGACGATTCAAATCGTGACCTGCATCCTGCTCATTGGCTCGGTGCTTCTCCAGGGCGGCGAAAACGTCGATATCACTGCAGCTTTCGGCGGCGTAAGCCAGGCGGCCTTCGGGCCTCGCGGCTCTGTGACCCTGCTGGCAAAGATCACCTGGGGTCTGGCAGTCATTTTTATAGTCACGTCCATGAGCCTGGCAATTCATGCGTCAAGGTCCTCCTCGGGTTCGGTGCTGGAGCACGCGCCCGTCAAGTCAGCGCCCGTGTCGGCGCCCATATCGGTGCCCGTGACGCCCGCTCCGGCGAAGAAGTAGGAAGAGCAGCCGTCAGTTGTCAGTAATCAGTTATCAGTAAGGACCCCTCCAGCGCGCGGTTGGGGACCGACGGCTGACGAACGACAACTGATGACTGAGAACTGATGACTGAGAACTCCCTCTCGTGCGGAAGTGGCGGAATTGGCAGACGCACCAGCTTGAGGGGCTGACGGTCGCAAGACCGTGGGGGTTCGAGTCCCCCCTTCCGCACCATCTGTCAAGAAATTTCTCATAAAATATGGCAAATCTAAGTCCCGCAAGCAGTTGCGGGACTTTTTGGTTTTAGTCTCCTGTCTTACTTCTCTCTCCTGGGGATTTTCGTGGACATCCCTGCAAGCTAAAGCATAGCTATGGGTTACGGAGTTTTTCCCCAAAAACCCTTTTTGAAGCGGGACCGCCCCCGCATAGCTAAAGCCTAGCAAAGCTTTCCCCTGATAACATCGACTCGCCATGTGCAAGGGAATTATTCTCACCGGCGTGGTGCGTGACGTTCCGCTCAAGCTCAAGGTAAAATCCATCTGTCTGGGAAGACTCCCGCGACTGGAATCGAACGGACATGGCCCAACCCGCAAAACCAAACGTGGTCTATCACGCTGATTGGGGCAGCAAGGATGAGAAGCGGTGGTGCGCCAGGGCGGCCCTCGGCGCGGATGGCCATTACACGGCCTTCGCTCCCGAGCACGTGGGCAATCCCGGCTCGCTGATTGGGCAGCTTCGCACGGAAGCCGGTGAGACGGGGTGCGCCCTCGCTGGGTTCGACTTTCCGATTGGCGTCCCAGCTTTCTATGCCAAGCGTGCGGGCATAGCGAACTTCCGCACCCTGCTTCCAAATCTTGGAAGCGGCGAGTGGAAGGATTTCTATTCTGTATGCGATGAGGCCAACCAGATATCGGTACACCGACCCTTCTACCCGAACGGCAGGTACAAAGGAAGGCGCATGCAAGAACTGTTTCTCGGCCACCGCGTCTCGTCACTGGAACCTCTGCTCCGGCGCTGCGACCGGGGTGGCAACGGCCACAAGGCGGCGTGCTGCCTGTTTTGGACGCTTGGCCCCAACCAGGTCGGCAAGGCCGCAATCATCGGCTGGCGGGACGTGCTCGCCCCTGCCCTGCGGAACGTTTCCCTATGGCCGTTTAACGGCCCCCTGCCCTCGCTGCTTGTGCCAGGGAGCATCGTTATTGCCGAGGCGTGGCCAGCCGAGTGCTACGGCTGGTTTTCCAAGGACCCGCTCGGCGGCAAGCGCAACCAGGACAACAGGAGAAAATTCGGGGCATCCCTCCTTCGCTGGGCTGATGCCCAGAGCGTCGCTATTGAGGACGGCCTCAGGAAGGAAATTCAAGGTGGCTTTCCGCAAGGGGACGACGCCTTTGATGCGGTCATCGGGCTATTTGGAATGCTTCAGGTTTGTCTCGGTCAACGTTCGCCCGGCGAGCCGGACGACCGAGCAATCCGGGAGATTGAAGGGTGGATTCTTGGCCGGGAGCCCTAGCTTGTCGCCGAAGGGGTTCCAATTGGACCCATCGCAGTCACCGCTGCCCGTCAAGTCAACGCTTGCACGTTACGGCGGGAAGTCCATGCGGCGCACGAGGCCCTGGAAGCGAGGGCCGGGGCGCGGGGATTATTTCAGCTTTGCGTATTCCGCCTTGGCTTCCGTCAGCACGGGAACATCAGGGTCGGCGTCTTTCCAGAGCGTGAGGAAGTCCTGATAGGCAGCGCGGGCTTTGGTCGTGTTTCCTTCCATGGCATAAGCGCGGGCCAATCCCACCCGGGCCATTGCGCCGCATGGGAAGTTCATCACCACTCCTCGGTGGTCGATGAATTTCTGAAATTCCCCTGCCGCTCGGTTGCCGTCGTGGAGCATAGACCCGCCTCGCCCATGCACAGCGCAATGACCTTGGGGCGAAACTCCTTCAAGATCGGAAGCAGCGCCTGGATACGCGCGGGCTCATCGGTGATGGAATTGATCATGGCCCGTTGCCTCGTGAGCGGCAGCGCGCGGCGCAGGGCTTCGGGATCGGCGCTATCCAGGCATAAAGGCACGGAAACCGCCTCCTGCACGAGGTTCACCAGCCACGGCAAGACCTCCCCTTCCTGCCTGGGCAGGCCGCCGTTCACGTCCAGCATGTCCGCGCCGGCATTCACTTGCTTGCGCGCGATGTCCTGGAAGAACGCGACGTCCCTTTTGGCCGCCGCTTGCCCCGCCTTCTTCCGGGTGCAATTAATCAATTCGCCGATAATGAGCATGGATTCTATTTTCCTCCTGGATGGTTTTGCTGTTGTTCTGCGATTACCGCTTTCCATTCATGAAACGAACCTGGCCTGCCAAGTGATAAGTGACGAGTGCCAGGTGGCAAGCAAACCTTTTGGTCGCGTCGTAGGCCATCCGTTAGCTCCCCCACACCTTTGGTACGATCAGGTTTTCGGGGCATTTAGACTGCCATTCTGATGGCGCGCTCGATCTTATGCACCCTTCTTGGAGCGAAATTACCTTAGGCCGTAGTATAGTAGCTTTGTCGCAGGATTTTGCCCCTTTTCAGGCAGGACATTTCAAGCATCATCATTTCATCCTTTGTTTATATGGCTGGCAACCACATCTTGGAATCGTCCAATTTCCCTGTTGGTTCCGACCCTGCGGCGTCAGGTGTAGAAACGACGGTATCCTCGTTCATGTAGCCGCAAGCGTCCGAGCAGCGGAGCTCCCGCTGATGGCCGTCTTGCGCGCCTTAATAAAGTCCGTCAACGCTTCCTCCACACCTGGGTCCAAGGGGGGGCAATCATAGCTGGCAAGTAGTCTGTTGACTTTCTTGTGAGCGCGGGCGTAGGTATCCTCGGCCCCGTTCAGTTCCCATTGCTCGGCCGAATTGTAGTCGAAAAGCTCGGCGCGGTAGAAGGCGTCACGAAAATGCCGCAACGTGTGAGCTGTTCCTAGATGGTGACCGCCGGGTTGCACTTCCTCAATGGCTTGGAGTGCCAGGGACTCATCAGACAAATCCAGTCCTTTGGCCCAGGTGTGGAACATGCCGAGGACCTCGCAATCGCAAACAAATTTCTCGTAGCCACTAACCAATCCGTTTTCGAGCCAGCCTGCGGCGTGAAGGACAAAGTTGACGCGAGCCAATACGGTGGGAAGCATCCCCATCATGGATTCGTAGCCGGCCTGGGCATCGGGAATCTTCGAGCTTGAGAGCATGCCTCCGCCGCGGAAGGGTAGACCATATCGCCGTGCGAGCTGAGCGCTGGCATACAGACCCAGTTGGCTCTCGGGGGAGCCAAAGACAGGGGCGCCGCTCTGTAAATCAATATTCGTCAGAAAAGAACCATAGATGACGGGCGTACCGGGTTCGATCATCTGGGTCAAGACAATCCCCGCCAAGGCTTCCGCATTCTCCTGCGCTACTGTTCCTGCCAGGGTTGCAGGCCCTAGCGCGCCGGCTAGAATGAAAGGGGTAATCATCAAACCCTGGCGGGCGTGTGCATAGACCTTGAGAGCGCCCAGCATGCGATTGTCGTACCGACGTGGACTGCTCACATTGATAAGAGATATGGTGGCAGGGTGTTGGCGGATCGCATCCGCCCCAAAGAGAATCTCGGCCATCGCCACAGTGTCAGCGGCGTTCTCGGCGGAAGTGACAGAGCCCATAAACGCTTTGTCGCTGTACTTGACGTGGTAAAAAATCATGTCCAAGTGCCGCGTAGACACAGGCTCATCCGTCGGCTCTACGACTGTGCCACCCGAATGGTGGATGTAGGGACTCATGTAAGCTAGCTTGATGAAGTTCTTGAAATCCTCCAGGGTCGCCTCCCGACGCTTGCGCTCCAGGTCAAGGACGTAAGGAGGGCCGTAAACAGGGGCAAAGACCATCGAGTTGCCCCCGATGACCACGTTGTTTTGAGGGTTTCGTGCCAGTTGCGTAAACTGCCTGGGCGCTTTGGCAACGAATTCTTGAACTAGGGCCGGATCAAACCGGACTCTGTCGCCCTGCACCTCGGCTCCATGTGCTTTGAGGATTGACCGCGCATCCTCATCGTAGAAGTCAATGCCAAACTCAGAGAGGATGCGCATCGACGCTTGATGTAGACGCTCAATACCCTCTTCGCTCAGCAGTTCGTAAGTAGGCAGATTGTAGGTAATTGGCGTCATGCGCAAAGGGGGCTTGGCTGCGCCCGCGCGTCGTTGGCGGAGATGGTTTCGATGGTCAAGGCAGTTTGTGCTCATTCCAGGCTCCCTTCGTTGCTGAGGCTTCGCTCCTCCGCTTCAGATGACCGCCACGTCTGCGATATGAATTTGGAGGAGCTATTGCCAAACTTATCAAAACACCGAAACTTCATTTCTTTTCTCCCTTGCTGGCTCATTTGTACGAAAATTTTCAGGAAATTTCAAGAAACTTCCTCGGTTACTCTTTGCTGCGGTTCAACGAGGTACGGCTCGGAGCTTCCAGTCAGCGCCCCCAGCAGAGCGAGTCACTTGGTGGGTGGGCCGCCCAAGAGGCGGTTGCCCGGGGTGGTCGCGTCGTCGCTGCCATCGCAAATTCCACAAGGCATTTGATGGCGGTTCAGATATACTGGCGGCCTCAGGGCGTCATCGTACCCTTGGCTTGCGTAGAGGACACGCTTCCGCTATACTCTGGCTCGATCAGAGAAGGATGAACTTTCCAACGGGAGCTTTCTCGTGCCTCAAAATGCCTATGACGTTCTCCTTGAGCGAATTCTGCTCGGTGAATACGCTCCGGGAACCAGCCTTGTGGAGCAAGATGTCGCCAAGGAATTGGGTGTCAGCCGAACGCCGGTACGTGAGGCATTGTTGCGCCTAAAGCTCGAAGGACTGGTAAAGATCATTCCCCGAGGTGGCAACTTTGTCGCCGAAGCCTCCTTGCGGCAGGTTCGAGAAGTAACTGAAGTTCGCCTGATCTTGGAGGGGTACCTTTCACAGTTGGTCGTCGAGCGACGAACCGAGAAGTGGCTGGCGGAAGTCCGATCCTGGCTTAAGGAACTAGAGGGCGTGTGGCCGAGCCTGTCGTCGACCGAATGGATGAAGAAGGACTTGGAATTTCACCACTTGATGGACAAAGCAGTTGGCAGCGAAGTTTTATCCAACCATCTGTGGTTGCTCCGACGTCAGGCAGTACTTTTTTGGGGGCAGTCCGCGGACGGGCGGGCTTCGCTGCAGGGAATCATCACGGACTTTAATGATACACTTCGGGCGATCACCGACAGAGATACAGACAAATGCATAGAGATACTCCACCGTCACGTGTTAGCACATGTGGAGCGAATCCAGAAATACATGAAACCCGAACTATACCGACCGAGTGTCTTGCCGAACCGAGCACGGTAATGCCAAAACGCTCTGTCGCCCAAGCCATCCTCTGCGAATGGGCTAAGGATCCCATTTTTCTTTCGAAGTCGACCAACTTTGGCCTTCCTTTCCAACGCCGGACATTGTACCGAAAGGCTTCGACACACGGCTGACCTTAAGCCCATGCAACCTGGGTCAGAGCCAAGGTGGCGTCCAGCTTAGCGGCCATACGTATGCGCTACCAAGTTGTTGCATACGCCTACCGTCTGAAGGTGTTGTTGCGGGAACACCTTGCGGCACTGCGGGCTTCGCCGGGTACCCGAAGCTCAGCATCCAGAGATTCAGACGCCCAAGAGGAAAAGAACAGGGCAACGTTTGAGGCATCGCTTGGCAGCAGAGGTGGCTCCGGAATTTGAACTCTATGAGGGGTAGTTCGCGCCATTTCTGAGGGTGCTGTCGCAACGAGAGCGAGCAGGTGACGGTACCAAGCCAAAGGCGTATCGAGTACTATTGGGAGTGTAGTCCAGCGATTGCGGGCAGGCCAGTTTTGGCGGTCCGCAACTGTTTGAAATTCGAAGACCTCTGTTCCGGCTCATTCAAGCCATTCATGTGGAATCTCGTGAGGCAATTATGATTCGAGTGAAAGCCGTTGCATGGGACCTAGGCGGCGTACTTTTTACTGAAGGGAAATCGGTTGCAGTTGTGAAACTTGCAAGGGATTACCGTTATGACCGAGGATTAGTCACCAGTCTCCTTTTGTCTCCTCAAAGCAAGGACCTGCGCAAAGGGCTGATCGCAGACGACGAGTTTTGGGCTTGGGTCCAGGACGAGCTTCCGGAAGGATACGAGACGGCGACAATCAGAAAAGTATGGTACGAGAGTTATATATTGGATAACCATGTTGTGGCTTTGACAAAAAAGCTGAAGGGCCAGTATAAACTGATAGCATTCTCTGACAACATCAAAAGCAGGGTAGAGCTACTCGATCAAAAGTATAATTTTCGGAGGTTGTTTGACCGGGAAGTATATTCCTTTGACTTTCACTGTATGAAGCCGCACAAGAAGTTTATTGGGAAGATGATCCAGGCCTCGGAGTGTTCGCCCTGTGAAATCGTGTACGTTGATGACAGCGCCGATTGTGCCATTCCAGCCAGAGAGCTCGGTGTGAACTTCATCCGATACTCGCGCCAGGGAATTAGGCGTTTGCAGAAGGCACTGGAGAGATTCGGAGTCAGACTTTAGTCGCAGCGCTCGCGTGAACCGTTGAGATGCATTGCGGGGCATGTCACCGTTTTATAACAGAGCAGGAACCGTTGAGCAGTTGACTAATGAGAGCAAGCTGGCGGTCAAGATGCGGCACTTCGCCCGCCGCTGACTCTAATCCGCCCCACTCAAACGAATCGCCTCCTACCTTACAACTCGAACTACCGCTGGGCTGGGAGCCCTAAAAACGGGGAAGGTCCTGGTAATTCTTCGGGGGCTTTCCTCATCCTTTTCTCGTCGATTCGCCCTAAGTACAATGAACTAAGATAGGCTCGCGCCTTGGAAACTGGGACAGTTCAAATTCCTTAGTGCCCTTCTGTGAGCTTGTCAATAGGCCCTTCCACGCAAGTGGCATTTAACGCCACCCGCACGAAGCTACCCTTTACCTGCTAGTTCAAAGGGCCTTAAGCTGCTTGACAGCACAGAAGCCAGTGACGCACTCGATCCTCCCTCGTACCGAGCCTCCTCCGTGTATGCTGCCAAAAAGGTGAGGAAAGGTCCTGTATTTTTTTTGTTTTTACCTTGTCATTTTATTCTGTTGTGCCCCGATGATAATGTCCCCTTTTGGCCCCGTTAGAAATGTCCCCTAAACTGAAGGCCTCTCAGGGAGGCCAAGGTGAAGAGGACATATATGAGTGAGCGGGAAGTAAGGCGTGCGGAAGTATTTTCACGAGTGGTTAAGGGAGGATGGACGCTGCTGGAAGCAGCGGCGCGGATGGAGATGAGCTACCGGCAGGCGAAGCGGCTGTGGAAGCGATATCGAGCCGAAGGGGCGGCGGGGTTGGTGCATGGGAACGCGGGGCGGGTTTCGAACCGGGCCAAGCCGAGAAGTTTGCGCTGCCGGGTGCTGCGTCTGATGCGAAAGAAGTACGGGGGAGAGCCAGGGCAGCGGTTTGGGCCGACGCTAGCGGCCGAGCACTTGGCGGAGGAAGACGGGATTGGGATCGGGGTGGAGACGTTGCGGGGCTGGATGCTAGAGGAAGGGTTGTGGAGCCGAGAGC
>Ga0208456_1000225_pt1 | contig 46985 bp, 36 predicted proteins | sample June2015DPH_4_10_2_FD_184691 | JGI IMG/M metagenome (GOLD analysis project Ga0208456, IMG submission 184691) | Peatland microbial communities from SPRUCE experiment site at the Marcell Experimental Forest, Minnesota, USA - June2015DPH_4_100... | ecosystem: Environmental > Terrestrial > Soil >... | reverse complement strand
TGGACGGGGGCACCACCTGTGCATGCTCGCGGCGAAGGTCTCTGCGAGAGCCGGATGCGGGAAATCCGCACGTCCGGTTCGACGAGGGGAGAGGAGCGTTGTCCGCCACCTCTCCTACTCTACCGCCCCACGAACACGCACAACATCCCTGTCACTGCGTCCTATCCGTGGCCTGTCCTGGCTTCTTAACGGTCCCGCAAGGCGGGATGTCGGCGCCACCCGCGAGGGGCCGGGAATCCCGCCCAGCGGTATGGAACATTCCAAAACGCGGTCGCAGGGTGTACACTCACAGCCGCCCCAGGTTCGGGGTGATGTGCTTTAGCGGATGCTGAAAAACCTTTGCGATCGTGTCATTCCGAGCGAAGCGAGGAATCTCGCTCTGGAAACAGAGGACTTGCGAGATTCCGCGTCGTCCCGCGGACGCGGGACTCCTCGGAATGACAGGATAGACGGGTTTTTCAGCATCCTGCGACATCGGGAGGGGAGTATGTTTGGCCGAACTACATGGAAGTGGAGTTGGCTGATGAGCTTGGCATTATCGACAACATTACTGGCTGCTGCGAAGGACGTTTCTTTCTCGCCGGCGGCAGGAAGCATAGAAGCCTACGATTTTCTCGAGGTCACGGTAAACGTCGCAGGGCCGGACGCGCGCAATCCTTTCACAGACGTCACACTTCTTGGGTCCTTTGCCAAGGCCGGCGCAAATGAGCGGAGGAATGTTGAAGGCTTCTGCGACTCGCCGGATGGCAGCGTGTTCCGAATTCGTTTCATGCCGCCCTCGCCCGGCGACTACACGTATTCGGTGGCCTACCGGCAGGGCGACTTTCAGAAGACCACTACGGGTACGTTCCGCGCCTCCGATGGCCACCGGCGAGGTCCTATCCGCGTTGATGCTAATTACCCTTGGCACTTCATATGGGAGGGCACCGGAGAGCACTATTTCTTTAACGGCACCACGGCGTATTGGCTGCCCGGCTGGCGCGAGGAGCGGATCATCAACAACAGCCTCGAGCGCCTTCACCGGCTCAAGGTGAACCGAATCCGGGTGCTGCTTTCGGGGGCCGCGAACATGTTCTGGGGTGAACCGGTGATGACCGGCGAGAACTTCACGATGTTTCTGAGACCCTGGATTGCGCAGGCGCCCCAGAGTTACGACCACCCTGGGCTCGACTACACTCGCTTCAATGTCCCCTACTGGCAGAAATGGGAACGCATGCTGCGGTTCGCCCGGGACCGCGACGTGATTATCTCGGTGGTTCTGGACATCTCCACCCACCAAGCCCAAGCACCAGCGGGCAGCGAGGACGAGCGACGGTACATGCGATACGCGGTGGCACGGTTGAGCGCGTTCTCAAATATCACCTACGACCTGGGTGACGATCTCGACAGCTTCCGGGACGAGAAGTGGGCACGCGAGACGGGGACTCTGATCGAGAGCTGGGATCCCTATAAACACCTGGCCACCAGCCACCCGGTGCATCGCGAGCACCAGGACCGCGCTTCCGACTGGTTCGGATTCACCTCCATCCAGGACTGGTCGCGCCGGCAGCACGCCTTGATGCTGGAGGAGCGCCAGATCCAAATGAAGACGGGGCGGATCATCCCGCAAACGAACGAAGAGTACGGATACGAGGACCACTATCCGCACTGGGCGCCAGCGCCGCCGGGAGATTCCGCGGAAACCTTGCGGCAAACGGCCTGGGACATCGCGATGGCAGGCACCTACGGAACCACCGGTGAAAGCGCCCGGCGCGGCACCAACATCTGGCCGGACACCGGCGGGGGCTGGATCAATGGGCGAGGTGACGACACCATGGTGATGCTCGAGGGCTACGAACACATGGTGGATTTCTTCAGCAGCTTTGAGTGGTGGAGGACCGAACCGCACGATGAACTCGTCAACAACGGCGCCTATTGCCTCGCCAAGCCCGGCGAGCTCTATGCGGTCTATCTGCCGAAAGGTGGTGACGTGTCGATCAAGCTGGAGCCGGGGAGCTATGAGGCAAAATGGTTCAACGCTTTCACGGGAGAAACGGTGCCGCTGCCGCCGGTCGAGGGGCCGGCCTGGACCTCACCCAAAGCTCCAGGCTGGCTGGACTGGGCAATGCTTTTGCAAAAGCGACGCTAATGTAGAGGCGGCTTTACGCCGCCATTTGGCGATGTAAAATCGCCGCTACAGTTGCTTTCCTGCTAGAAAGACCGGATAATCTGTGCGGTCCGACCCAAGACAACTAAATTCAAGAGGAGGAGCGCCATGTCTGCAATCAGTGAAGCAAGCACAGGGGACGCTTACAAGAGGTTATTGTACAGGATAATGCTTTTTCTAGCCGTGCTGGTTGTTGTCCGCTTCGTGTTGGAAGTTACCGGTACGCCCCCGGCAGTGACTCGCTCCCTTTCGAGCACCGCCGGCTTGTTTCTCGCGGCTATATACCTTGCCGCTATAGCGCCATTGAAAAGAGGAACGCTGAAGTTCTCCCAACTCTTTCTGCCCGCCTTGCTGTTGTCCGCCTGGACGGTAGGCTGGGTGATTCTTTTCACCTTGATCTCCGGCGCGTTTCGCTTGGAGCGGAGCCACTTTGCGGGACCCGCGGATTACGGGAATTGGGGGCACCTGGGCTATCACATCTTTGAGCACTTGGTGGAGATTGGTGTTCTCTTCGTTGTGGTGCTCGTCCTCATGGCTTTGGTTCACCTGCTGTGGCGCTGGCCAGTGACGGTTGGGCCAGGAGTGATCTTAGGCGCGTTGGTAATTGTGCGTTACTGGTTAGAGGCGATGGGAATGCCCTGGTCGAACACTGCCGCTTGGAGCTCCACGGTGGGGATTCTGATTGCCGGCTTCTATTTGGGGGGCGTTGGACCCCGCCTGGGGCTAGCTGGGGCCCGACAGCTTCTCGTCCCGGCGCTGGTGCTTGGTTGGACATGGAGGCTGTGGGTCTTCATCGCTACAGTGGTGAGCGCCCTCCTGCCCTTTTATAAGACCCACTTCTTCGATCCCTCCAGGGGCAACGTGCCGGTGCGACTGCTGGGATCCTTGGGCGGTACCGTAGTGGAAGGCTTTATTGCGGGGTTAATCCTCTGGGGAATTGCAGCCTGGATCGCTTCTGCCACTCGTGAGGCTACAGAATAGAGATTCTGGCTGGAAATTAAATGGGGTATGAAATGGCAGACACGGCCGGCAGTGCTACGGCCCTCTCTCCGTGGTGGCGACACTCGGCGATACTCGTCATGATCGGTGGTTTCTCGGTTCTATCGTTCGTGACCGTCTTGACCTACACGAACGCCCCGCCCATCCCGGAGAAGGCTGTGGATGCGGCGGGAGATGTGGTGTTCACAGGGGCCGACATCCAAAAGGGCCAGGAGGTTTTCTTCAAGTACGGCCTCATGGAGCACGGGAGCATTTGGGGCCACGGGGCTTACCTGGGTCCGGACTACAGCGCCGAGTACCTGCACAGACTCGGCGAGGTGACTCGGGATACGATCTCGGTAGAGAAGTACGGCAGACCCTTCACACAACTTTCTCCGGATGAGCAAAGCGCCGCATCAGCGCAGGTGAGGAGGGTGCTCAAAGAGAACCGGTACGAACCGGCCTTGCGGACGCTCGTCAGGAGCGGGAACCACGGCGGAAAGGGCAGGGGAATCGGGACTCGGGATTCGGGGTTCGGGACTAGGGGTTGGGGATTCGGGGCGCGGGACTCGGAATTGGCGATTCGGTGTCAGTTTTCGAGAAAGGAGAACCACATGGAACTGGGCATGATCGGACTGGGCCGGATGGGAACCAACATGGTGCGGCGCCTTCTGCGGGCCGGCCACCAGTGCGTCGTTTATGACCTCCAGCCGGAAGCCGTAAAGTTACTCGCCAAAGAGGGGGCGGTCGGGACGGCGTCGCTCGAAGATTTCGCCAAAAAGCTGAAATTGCCCTGCACCGTCTGGATGATGGTGCCGGCCGCCGTGGTCGATCCGACGCTCGAGACCCTCATCCCACTCCTCGAACGTGACGACGTGGTCATCGACGGCGGCAACTCCTACTACCACGATGACGTCCGCCGCGCTGCCGAATTGAAACCGAAGGGCATCCACTATGTGGACGTTGGGACCAGCGGCGGGGTCTCGGGATCAGAGCGGGGCTTTTGCCTGATGATCGGCGGTGATGAAACCGTCGTCCGGCGACTCGACCCCGTTTTCGCCGCCCTGGCCCCAAGTATCGAGGCGGCACCACGCACGGCCGGTCGGGAGAAGCTAGGCGGTACCGCCGGACACGGCTACTTGCACTGCGGTCCGAGCGGCGCGGGCCACTTCGTCAAGATGGCCCACAACGGCATCGAGTACGGCATCATGGCCGCCTACGCGGAGGGGTTGAACATCCTTCGCCATGCCAACGCGGGCAAGCAGCGGCGCACCGCCGATGCCGAAACCACGCCGTTGCGCCACCCCGAGTATTACCCATATGACCTGAATCTGGCCGATATCGCCGAGGTCTGGCGCCGCGGCAGTGTCATCGCTTCGTGGCTGCTGGACCTGGCCGCCACGGCGCTCCTCGATAGCCCGGACTTGGCGAAGTTCACCGGCCGAGTGTCGGACTCGGGGGAGGGGCGCTGGACGATCGCGGCGGCCCTGGACGAGGCGGTTCCGGCCCCCGTCCTCAGTGCCGCGCTGTTCGCGCGCTTCAGCTCGCGCGGCCAGGACGACTTCGCCGACAAGATGTTGTCCGCCCTTCGTTACCAGTTCGGCGGCCATAATGAAAAGGCCGCTACCAAGAAGGGAGGTGCCTGATGGCCGCCTCCCGTTCGGACGCGTTGGTGCTCTTCGGTGTGACGGGCGATCTCGCCCACAAGATGATCTTCCCGGCACTCTATTCGATGGCGAAACGAGGTGCCCTCACGGTCCCGGTAATCGGCGTCGCCTTCCCGAAGTGGAGTCTGGCGCGTCTGCGCCAACGCGTGACGGACAGCATAAAACGATCAAGCGGGATTGATAACCAGCGTGCCCTCCACCATCTTCTGTCCCTGCTCAGGTACGTGAGTGGGGATTATCATGATCAGGGCACGTTCACGGCGATAAAAAAGGAGCTGGGTAGCGCTCGGCGCCCAGCGCACTACCTGGCCATCCCGCCCTCGCTCTTCGAGACGGTGATCAAAGGGCTTGGCGCCGCGAGCTTGGCCGAGCATGCGCGCGTCATTGTCGAAAAGCCGTTCGGACGCGACCTGGCCTCCGCGCGGGAGCTCAACCACGTCGCGCACACGGTGTTCCCGGAAGGCTCGATCTTCCGCATCGATCACTTCCTCGGGAAGGAGGCGATCATGAATATCCTCTATTTCCGCTTCGCCAATTCGTTCCTGGAGCCGATCTGGAACCGCAATTACGTGGCTAGCGTTCAGGTAACTCTATCCGAGGATTTCGGAGTGGAGGGCCGCGGCGCGTTCTACGAAACCGCCGGCTGCCTGCGCGACGTGATTGAGAACCACCTCTTCCAGGTCGTCGCGCTACTTGCCATGGAGCCGCCAGCCGGTAGGCACTTTGGAGCCGTGCAAAGCGAGAAAGCCAAGGTCTTTCAAGCCATGCGTCCTCTGAAGCCCGACGACTTGGTGCGCGGCCAGTGCGCTGGCTACCGTAAGGAGCCAGGCGTGGCGAAGAACTCCGACGTCGAGACTTTCTGCGCCCTGCGGCTTTTCATTGATTCGTGGCGCTGGGAGGGGGTACCGTGGTACCTGCGCTCCGGCAAATACCTAGCTGAAACCGCGACCGAGGTCCTGGTGGAGCTGAAGCCGCCGCCGCAGCGGCTTTTCGCCGACTCAGCGCCCACGACCGGCCGGGCCAACTACCTGCGCTTCCGGCTCTCCCCCAGCGCGGCCGTCGCCCTCGCCGCTCGCGTCAAGCTCGCAGGGAAGGAGTTCGTCGGGGAGCAGCGAGAACTCTACCTGTTCGAAGAGCCGCCGGTAGAGGAATCGCCCTACGAGCGGCTTTTGGGCGATGCCATGGCCGGCGATGGAGCGCTCTTCACCCGTGAAAACGCGATCGAGGCCGCCTGGGCGGTCGTCGATCCAGTCCTTAAGACCCACCACCGGGCTCGCCCCTACAAGCGCGGCAGTTGGGGGCCGAAAGAGGCTGACGCGATCATCGCTTCAGACGGCTGTTGGCACAATCCCAGACCCAAGGAGGCATCTGGAGGATGAGCGTGAGGCACTCTTCGTGCCGTCAGCCTTGCTTGATGGGTTCCGTCAATTGACAGTGACGTAGTACGGAGGCGCAGCATGCAGCGAAAAAGCAACAATGAAGCTTTTGGACGGCCCGGCATCGAGCCCCGATGGACCCATGGAGGAAAAGACGGAGTGGGGACTGCTTACGCACCCTCCAGCCGAATCTGGTTTACCTTCTGGAACGGGATCGTCACGGAGGTCTATTATCCGACAGTCGACCGGCCACAGCTCCGGGACCTTCAGTATCTCATCACGGACGGCAAAAGCTTTTTTCATGAGGAAAAACGTCACCTCAAGTCCAAACTGGAACGACTGTCGGATCACGCCTTGGGGTACCGTTGTACAAACTCGGATCCAGCGGGGCATTATGCCCTAGTCAAGGAAATCATCGCGGATCCCCACTTCCCTTGCGTTCTCCAGCGCACCGAGATCACGGGCGATCCGTCGTTCATCTCCAAGCTGCGTTTCTACACCTTGTGTGCGCCTCATCTGGAGGTAGGAGGGTGGGGCAACAACGGCTATGTGACCCGCGTGGGGGGGCGGAAGATCCTAATGGCCCAGAAGAAAGGGGTATGGCTGGCGCTGGCTGCGACGGTTCCCTTTTCACGTGTTTCGTGTGGCTACGTGGGCCGGAGCGATGGCTGGACGGACTTGGCCGGCAATTTCGAAATGGACTGGGAGTTCGACCAGGCCACTGACGGCAACATTGCGCTCACGGGAGAACTGGATCTGAACGGTTGCCACGAATTCACGCTGGGACTGGCCTTTGGCGATGCCCAGCACCAGGCCATTACCACGCTTTTTCAAGCACTGAGTATTCCATTCCAGCAGCATCACAAGAGGTTTACGGAGCAGTGGGACCGTGTTGGCGCAAAGCTCCTGCCGCTCAAGAAAGCTTCCCTTGATGGCGGGAAGTTATACTGTGGAAGCTTCAGTTTGCTTCGTGCTCACGAAGACAAATCCTATCCTGGCGCCTTTATCGCTTCGCTCTCCATCCCGTGGGGGGCAGCAAAAAGCGACCAAGACCAGGGAGGCTACCACTTGGTTTGGACTCGAGATATGGTCAACAGCGCCTCGGGCATACTCGCGGCGGGCGATAGCGTGACACCTCTGCGAGCCCTCATCTATCTGGCTGCCTCTCAGCAGGAAGACGGAGGCTTCGCCCAGAGCTTTTGGGTCAACGGTGAGCCGTACCGGCAGGGAATCCAGCTTGACGAAGTTGCCTTCCCGATCATGCTGGCTTGGCGTCTTAAACGGGAGAACGCCCTGCAAGACTTTGACCCGTATCCTATGGTCCTGAGGGCGGCCGGTTATCTGGTCCGACATGGACCGGTTACCCAGCAGGAGCGCTGGGAGGAAATGGGAGGCTACTCCCCTTCGACTTTGGCCTCCAATATTGCCGCCCTGATCGGCGCTGCCGTGTTTGCGCGGGACCGGGGCGATGAGGCTACCGCAACGTTTCTCGAGGAGTACGCCGACTTCCTGGAATCCCATGTCGAGGCTTGGACGGTCACCACGGACGGCACGCTGGTTCCCGGCATCAAACGCCACTACATCCGAATTCTGCCCGAAATCGTAGACAATCCCCACCCTGATGAAGATCCCAACAGCAGCGTGATCGTCATTGCCAACCGCCCACCAGGTTACCAGCGGGTCTTCCCGGCCAAGGAGGTCGTCGATGCGGGCTTTCTTGAGGTGGTCCGCTACGGGATCAGGAAGCCGGACGATCCGGTCATCGTGGATTCCTTGCGGGTGGTGGACGCCGTGCTCAAGGTTGATACCCCATTCGGCCCCTGCTGGCGCCGCTACAACAACGACGGGTATGGGCAACGTGAAGACGGCGGCCCTTTTACCACAGTGGGGCAGGGCCGCGCCTGGCCCTTGCTCACGGGTGAGCGAGGTCACTACGAGCTCGCGGCTGGCCACGACGTGAAGCCATTGATTAGGGCCATGGAAGGCTTTGGCTCGACGACGGGACTTTTGCCCGAGCAGGTATGGGATCAACCTGACCGGCCGGAAATTTACATGTATCTCGGGCGGCCGACGGGCTCCGCCATGCCTCTCATGTGGGCTCATGCGGAGTACGTCAAGCTGCTCCGGTCGGTCTCAGACGGGAAAGTATTTGATCTCATTCCAGAGGTTGCGGACCGTTACCTCGGAGGGCGCCAAGGCCATCCATTATTCGAAGTCTGGAAGCCCAACCGGCAGGTGTCTCGCGTCAAGAAAGGCGCCACGCTTCGCATTCAGATGCCGGCTCCCTTTCGGCTGCACTGGTCGGATGACGAATGGCACAGCGCGAAAGATACCCCCTCTTCCCCGACAGCCCTAGGGATTGAACTTGTGGATATTCCGATACTTCGTATGCAGGTCAAGCCGGTTCGCTTTACATTTTTCTGGACAGCCAGCAATCGGTGGGAAGGACGCGAATACGCTGTGAACATCGAATGAACAAGCGTTCAGGGAACAGAGTGACTGACGGCGGATGGATTTTCAATTGCCGGACCCGAGTGACCGTGCCTCCTATAGCGGAGACGTTCTGATCGCGGGACCGCGACGCGAGATTATCATGACAAACCTTGACTTCCCACTGTGGCTGCGCGCGACGCACTTCTTCAACTTTCTTCTCCTGTCGCTTCTCGTTCGGAGCGGTCTCGAGATCTTGAGCGCACATCCGAGACTTTACTGGAACGATCACTGCACGCCTGGAAGTGAATGGCTCAAGTTCACGAAAAAGCAGATACCTCAAAACCAACTCTGGACGGCGAGTGACGATGAAATTTCATTCCCGTCCGCGATTGCCCTGCCAGGTCACGAAAATAATCTAGGTCCCGGACGGCACTGGCACTTTCTCGCGGATTTCGCGTGGCTGCTAACAGGTTTGGTATACGTGGTGATGCTCTTCGTCACGCCGGAGTGGCGACGGCTGATTCTGACTTCCTGGCAGATTGTCCCGGACGCGTGGCACGCAATGCTTACCTATCTGAGCTTCCACATCGTGGAAACGCCGGGAGCGTATAACGCATTACAGCGGTTGACCTATGCGGCTGTTATATTCTCGCTCGCACCGTTCAGCATTGCGACAGGAGTAGCGATGTCGCCAGCCGTCGCCGCTCGTTTCCCGTGGTATATTAAAATCTTTCACGGACGACAGGGCGCACGGAGTCTGCATTTCCTGGCTCTTTGCACGTTCATCGTATTCTTCATCGGACACGTCACGATGGTAGCTCTGCATGGTTTCCGGAGACAGCTGGCGATGATTGTTCTGGGGGAGGCGCGCAATCCGCACCTGACGCTCGCTCTTGTGGTCTGGCTTGCCGGGCTGACGGGCGTCGTGGCGATTCATGTCTTGGCCACCGCGTATTCGCGCCAGCGCCCCCGCTTCGTCCAAAAAGCCACTGAGTCGATCACAAATCCGCTGCGTACACTGCTCTTCGGCCACGAAATCTCTGCGCAGCATTACTCATCTGCAGACATCTCGCCCTACTTCTGGGTGAACGGCCGCCCACCGAAAGAGGAGAATTATTTGGCGATGGCACGCGATCAATTCGCAAATTACAGCCTGAAGGTCAGCGGATTGGTCGAAACGCCGCTGCGCCTGACGCTGGCTGACCTCCGGGCAATGCCGAAACAAACTCAAATTACAAAGCATTGCTGCATCCAGGGCTGGTCAGGCGTTGCGGAGTGGGGTGGTGCATCTCTGCATCACATCGTCGGACTTTGCCATCCGCTTCCCACCGCTCGATACATTGTCTTCTACGCGTTCGACAATAAATCCACATCGGAGCCACACGCCCAAGGACCGGGGTACTTCTACGGCACGATTCGCATTGAGTTGGCGGAAGATCCGCAGACGATTCTTGCCTACGAAATGAACGGCCAGCCGCTGCCGATTGTGCACGGAGCGCCGCTCCGACTTCGCGTCGAAACGCAGCTTGGATTCACGATGGTGAAGTACATCCGCGCGATCGAATTCATCGAGGACTACAAAGCAATTGGCAAGGGCTACGGCGGCTTCCGGGAAGATTACCAGTATTACAGCCAGGAGGCGGGTATTTAATCGAAAGCCGGACGCCGATGCCGCCACCGGCAGGGTGTGCTGGGAGACGAGGATTGAAATGATCAAATTGAAACGCGTCTATGACCCCGTTGCGGCCACCGATGGTATCCGTTTTCTGGTGGAGCGGCTTTGGCCTCGGGGTGTTAAAAAAACCGCCCTGCACGTGCACGCCTGGTTGAAGGATGTTGCACCCAGCAGCGCCTTGCGCCGCTGGTTTGGCCACGATCCAAAGAAATGGAGCGAATTCCGGCGGCGCTATTCTTGCGAACTGAGTGCGAGCGCTGACGCCTTAGAGCCCATCCTCAAGGCCGCACGGCGCGGCCGAGTCACCCTCGTGTACAGCTCGCACGACATGGAGCATAACAATGCTGTCGCATTGAAAGATTTCGTGCAAGCCCGAATCAGCAAGAAGCGAGTTCCGCACAAGTCAGCAACATAAATGGGACTCGGGGAAGACGCATTGAAAGGACGAGACCTATGAGCACTACCGCACCGGCTTCGGTCATTATGTCCAAATTGGTGAGCCGGCATGAAGTCGCCGAGCGCACTATGGCCTTCCGCTTCGAACGGCCGCCCGGCTGGACGTTCAAGGCGGGACAGTTTATCGACATGACTTTACTCGCTCCTTCGGAGACGGATGCCGAAGGAAATACACGAGGTTTTTCGATCGCGAGTGGTCCTCAGGAAGACACCTTGATGGTGGCGACCCGCATGCGCGATACGGCATTCAAACGGGTGTTAAAGACCATGCCGCTTGGCGCTGCGGTTAAGATCGAAGGACCGTCCGGTAATCTAACTCTCCATAACAACGTCAAGCGAACGGCTGTGTTCCTGGCGGGCGGCATCGGCATAACACCGTTCCGAAGCATTCTGTTCCGTGCGGCCAAGGAGAAACTCCCTCACCGGATCTTTCTTTTCTTCTCGAACCGGCGACCGGAGGATGCGCCATTCCTCGAGGAGCTTCAGGCGCTGGGAAAAGAGAATCCGAACTACACGCTGATCGCCAGCATGACCGACATGGGGAAATCACATCAGCCCTGGCACGGCGAGACTGGGCTAATCAACAAAGAAATGCTTGCAAGGTATTTGAAGGATGCGGTCTCGCCCATCTATTACGTTGCTGGGCCGCCAGGAATGGTGAAGGGACTCCACACGATGCTCAATGAAGCCGGAGTGGACGACGACGTCCGCACGGAAGAATTCGCTGGCTACTGACAAGAAACTCAGAGGTGCCAGTAGACGGGTCATTTTTTTGACGCCATTTTCACGACGCTTTTCTTACACTAAAGCTGTAGCCGGAAGTAAATGAAACTTGGCTGAAGCAAGGAACTGACTGGGTGGATCACACTTAAATGGGGGACATGAAATGGCAAACACGTCCGGCAGTGCTACGGCTCTCTCTCCGTGGTGGCGACACTCGGCGATACTCGTCATGATCGGTGGTTTCTCGGTTCTATCGTTCGTGACGGTCTTGACCTACACGAATGCCCCCCCCATTCCGGAGAAGGCCGTGGATGCGGCGGGAGATGTGGTGTTCACAGGAGCCGACATCCAAAAGGGCCAGGAGGTTTTCTTCAAGTACGGCCTCATGGAGCACGGGAGCCTTTGGGGTCACGGGGCTTACCTGGGTCCGGACTACAGCGCCGAGTACCTGCACAGGCTCAGCGAGGTGACTCGGGATACGATCTCGGTGGAGAAGTACGGCAGACCCTTCGCACAGCTTTCGCCGGATGAGCAAAGCGCCGCATCGGCACAGGTGAGGAGGGTGCTCAAAGAGAACCGGTACGAACCGGCCTCTCGGACGCTCCTCCTCACACCCGGGGAGGTGGCGGCATCCCGCAGCCAGACTGCCGAATGGAGCGACTACTTCGCCAAGAAAGGCGGCGCCCCTGGCCTGCCTGCCAGCTATATCAAAAACCCCGCGGAGCTTAAGGCGCTGAGCGCCTTTTTCGCCTGGGCCGCTTGGGCTGCGTCGGCGAACCGGCCAGGTAAAGATTACTCTTACACGAACAACTGGCCTTATGAGCCCCTAGTGGGCAACAGACCCTCCGCCGAGGCTTATGTCTGGAGCGCCTTGAGTCTCATCACGCTCCTGGGGGGTCTGGGCCTCATCCTCTTCCTGGTCGGCAAGTTTGACTATCTGGGGTGGAAGAGCGAGGGCGCTGTTGCCCATATCACCCACTCCGCTCCCACGCCTCTGACACTGACGCCTAGCCAATGGGCCACGGGGTGGTTCTTCGCCATCGTGGCGCTCCTATTCCTGGCGCAAGCGTTCCTGGGAGGGGTGCTTGCCCACTACCGCGTGGAGCCAGGAGGCTTTTACGGCTTCGACATCGCTCGGTTCCTGCCCTTCACTCTAGCACGCACCTGGCACCTCCAACTCGCCATCTTCTGGATCGCCATGGCCTGGGTCGGCGGCGGCCTTTTCCTGGCGCCCTGGGTGGGTGGCGCGGAGCCCAGCGGCCAGAGAACTGGCGTCTACGCTCTCCTCGGTGCGCTGTTGGCGGTGGCCGTCGGCAGCTTTGTAGGGGAGTACCTGGGCATCAACGACAGGCTGGGGCAGCTCTGGTTCTGGCTTGGGCACCAGGGTTCCGAGTACCTGGAGCTGGGGCGCTTCTGGCAGGTCCTGCTGGCGGCTGGCCTCCTCCTCTGGCTTTTCCTGATGTTCCGGGCCTTGAAGCCCGCCATCAAGAGTCCTGGCAAACGTGAGCTAGCCTCGCTCTTTCTCTACGCAGCCGTGGCCATTCCCGTCTTTTATCTACCCGCCCTCTTCTACGGCCCCCACAGCAACTTCGCGGTGATCGACAACTGGCGTTTCTGGATCATCCATCTTTGGGTGGAAGGATTCTTCGAACTCTTCGCCACGGTCCTCGTGGCCATCATGTTCCACCAGATGGGCGTGGTCAGCACCAAGACCGCCACGCGCCTGATCTACCTCGACGCCATCCTGTATCTCAGCGGCGGGATCATTGGTACAGGTCACCACTGGTATTTCACCGGACAGGGGACGCTCAACATGGGCTTGGCGGCGTGCTTCTCCGCCATGGAAGTTGTGCCCTTGACGCTCCTAACCCTGGACGCCTGGGACTTCATCAAGCTGAAGAACCAGCAGTGCTCCGCGTGCGGCCGCGAACTCGCCACCCGCCAGAAGTGGGCCATCTACTTCCTCATGGCGGTGGGTGTATGGAACTTCGTCGGCGCAGGGATCTTCGGCTTCCTCATCAACCTGCCCATCGTGTCCTACTTCGAGGTTGGCACCACGCTCACCCCCAACCACGGACACGCCGCCCTGTTTGGTGTCTTCGGAATGTTGGCCCTGGCGGTTCTCGTCTTTTGCTTGAGGGCTATGCAGTCCGACGCCGTCTGGAAGGAAACGGAGAAGTTCATCCGGGTGGGCTTCTGGGGCGTTAACGTGGGCCTCGCCCTGATGGTCCTTCTCGACCTGTTTCCGGGAGGCGTTCTTCAGCTTTGGGACTCCATCGCCAATGGGTACTGGCACGCACGCCGCCTGACCTTCCTGATGGGTGGCCTCTACCACAAGCTGGAATGGGTGCGTATGGCGGGGGACATGATCTTCATCCTCGCCGGCGCCGTGCCCATCGCGCTCGGCGTGCTGCGCAGTGTGTGGAAGAGGGACCTGGTTCCGCCAGCATAGCGGGTTCACGAGCTTGTTGGAAGCAATTGACAAGGCGCCACCACGCCCCCTAAAATCACTCCCGTAATCGAGGTTCACTTCAAGGCAAGGTCCGGAGGAAGTGAGCGCCGCCCGGTTCTCAGGTCACCTGCCATGCCGAAAACCGTAGGGAAAGTGGGGATCGTCGAGAGCAATCTTGAGGAGTGCTCCAAGATCGCTGGCGCGCTTAGGCGGGCCGACTTTGAAGTCCTGGAAGCCAACGACTACGACGGGGCGTACGAGATGCTCCGCGAACGCCAACCGGACGTTCTCCTGCTCGAACTCAAATCTTCCCCGCATGGTATTCGAGAGTGCCTCGAACTTCTCGAGGAACTGGAAGGGAGCGAACTCGACACGGTGGTCATCATCCTCAGCGGGGACCGCACCAAATCCACCGCGCTGCGGGTGATGCACGCCGGCGCTTACGATTACTTCCAGAAGCCCGCCGATCCTGACGTGCTGCGCATCATCATCCTCCGTGCCATCGAGAAGCTCCAAATCGAGCGGGAGCACCTGATTCTGCGGGAAGAGTTGCGCCGCAAGGACGCGCTCGGCGACCTGCTGGGTTCGACTGAGGCCATGAAAGGTTTGTTCGACACCATCCGGCGGGTGGCGCGTACCTCAACAACCGTAGTTATTCGTGGGGAAAGCGGCTCAGGCAAGGAGTTGGTGGCACAAGCCATCCACAAAGACAGCCCTCGGCGCGACCGGCCATTCGTCAGCGTCAACTGCGCCGCCCTCCCGGAAACCCTGATGGAGGCCGAGCTTTTCGGGTATGAGAAAGGGGCCTTCACCGGCGCCGTTACCACCAAAGAGGGGCGGATCGAGCTGGCACACCGCGGCACACTCTTCCTGGATGAAATTGGAACATTGAGCCTGCCGCTTCAGAGCAAGCTCCTTCGGGTCCTCGACGAACACGCCCTGACGCGCCTGGGGGGAAAGAAATCCATCAAGGTGGATTTCCGGCTGCTCAGCGCTACCAACGAGGACCTCGAGAAGGCGGTGCGCGAGCGCCGCTTCCGCGAAGACCTTTACTACCGCATCCACGTCATGCCGCTTGTTGTGCCTCCTCTCAGGGAGCGCGTGGATGACATCGCGCTGCTGGTCGAGTACTTCATCAAAGTTTACTGCGCGGCGAACCATTGGCCCCCAAAGCGAGTGGCCGACGAGCTGATGGAGGCCATGAAACGTTACCCGTGGCCGGGGAACGTTCGCGAGCTCGAGAACGTGGTTCAGCGCATGGTGGTCATGACCGACGAAGATGTCATTCCGCTGAAGCAATTGCCTCGCGACATTCGCGAAGCTGCCACTCAGTCGTCAGCCGATGGATTTCGCCTCCCCCCCTCCGGCATCCGGCTGGATGACGAGGTGAAAGCCTTCGAAAGGCGTTGGGTTGAGACGGCGCTCAAGGAAGCCAAGGGGATCAAAGTGGAGGCCGCTCGCCTGCTTGGGCTCAACAAAGACAAGATGAAGTACCTTTGCAGGAAACACGGGATCTGATACTTGCTGACACAGACCCGCGTTGCACGTTTTGTGCTTATGGAGGGGCGGGGCCTCACAGCCTGGAGGGGAATAAATACCCTAAGGGTAGGAATTACCCCCCTGCCTTTTCCCCGCACCACAACCTACTTCCGTAGCGGTTACAAATATACGCCGCAACTTATTGAAACCACGGGGCGTAAACCGCAGTGTAGAAAAATCTTCAGACTGGTGCGCAACGTGCTGCACCTAAACTTGAAAGACCGTAAGCGAATAAGCTTAAACGTCCCGACGGAGGAGCGACCATGGCGGAAAAGAAGAAGCAAGTGAAAGCAGCACCCAAGAAAGCAGCCAAGAAGACTTTGAAGGGCAGCAAGAAGCTGGGCGAAACGAAGCTCATGGTGGTGGTGTAGTCTCGCTGGTAGCTTGGGAAGCCACGGCTTCGGCCCAGGCACCAAGGAAAGCTCAGTTACCCGGTGGCTGTTGGTTGCGGGCCAGTGGGCCCATGAGTCATTCACTGGGTTCAGCGACCTGAAACGCAATTAGGAGGAGATGACAATGGCAGAGAAGAAGAAGAAAGTGAAAGTCGCCCCGAAGAAGGAAACTAAGAAAACTCTGAAGGGCAGCAAGAAGCTTGGCGAAACAAAGCTGATGGTGTTTATCTAGCTCTGGCGCCTTGGTACTGCCGCCGGCGCGGCACAAGTCGAGAAGTTCTTTGTCGATGACCGCCACAGGGGTGTGGCGTAGCACAAATCAAAAGGAGGAAGAATAAAACCATGGCAGAGAAGAAGAAAGTGAAAGCAGCCCCCAAGAAACCAGCCAAGAAGACTTTGAAGGGCAGCAAGAAGCTGGGCGAGACGAAGCTCATGGCGATAATTGTGTAATTCCAGCCCCGTCGGCGCAAGTCCAGAAGTTCTTTGTCGAGGACCTGCCACAGGGGCGTCGCGTAACGCAAATTGAAAGGAGGCAGAATACAGCTATGGCAGAGAAGAAGAAGGTAAAAGCTGCCCCCAAGAAAGCAGCCAAGAAGACTTTGAAGGGCGGCAAGAAGCTGGGCGAAACGAAGCTCATGGTGATATATACGTAATTCTAGCCGCGTCGGCGCAAGTGCAGAAGTTCTTTTTCGATGACTTGCCACAGGGGTGTGGCGTAACACAAATCAAATGAAGGGAGAATAAAACCATGGCCGAGAAGAAGAAAGTGAAAGCTGCCCCCAAGAAAGAAGCTAAGAAGACTCTGAAGGGCAGCAAGAAGCTGGGCGAAACAAAGCTAATGATATCGGTCACTTAGGGCCTGAGTACTGCCGCTTGGGCGCGAGCGACGTGCTCTCGCGCCCAGCGGTGGTCTGCTATGCTATGGCGTTGCGCCGGGGGCAATCACCAGATGAGGCTACGTGCCCATCGCCACCCAGCGCGCAGCGCCCGCAAGGCCACCGGATAGCGCTTCCCGTAGATCCGCGCCGTTCCAGTCATTCCTTCCTTTAGCCCGCCGTTAGGATTGGGGAATTCCATTACCACCTCGAAAAAGTTGGTCAGTTCCTGGCCCTTGCGCTCAACCTTGTTGGGCTCTGCCAGGGGGCGCTCGGAAGACGCGGCTGGCATGATCTGGCGAATCGTTCCCGAAAAGGTCTGGAAGGGGTAGCTTCGGAGCTTCAGCCCGACCGCCGCGCCCTGGCGCACATCCTCAAGTTCCCAGTCCCGCACCAACACTCGCGCGCGCATAGCCTGGCGGTCCACAAGAAGAGCCAACGGCTCCCCTTCTGTCAAGTATTCGCCCACGCGCTGCTCGATATGTGGCGTCGCGATCACCCCCGTGAAAGGGGCCCGCAGAACCAACTGCTCACGCTTCCGGTCGGCCTCCGCCTTTTCGGCTCTCAGGCGCTGGATTTCCTGGAGGTCTCTCTCGCTGGCGCCGAAATCCGAGTGGGCCAAGGCTGCGCGTTGGGAGCTCTCGGCTAAGTTCAACTGACTGGCAACCGCCTCGGCCTGGGCTTCAATCTCCGGGTTGTGCAAGACGGCCAGCACTGAACCGGCCTGGACGGTTTCACCTTCCCGGACGGCTACCGTGCGGACCAAACCCGCGACCGGGGTCTTCACCTCCAGCCTCCTTTGAGGTTCTAGCAGAAAATCCGACGTGGTCTTAACCGCCGTGGGCGGAACGAAGAGCACAAGAAGAGCCGCGGCCCCTGCCACTGGTTGCCACCAAGTCATCCTCCATGCCATGAACTCCTCCTTCCATTTTCGTAAGCGCGCCCGCACCGCAGTCTGCCATTGGCGGAGCCGCTTGCGGAATGCGAAGCACAACACTCCAACGGTTGCCAGGTGCCCCCAGGGACCCAGCCAGCTTGTAAAGCCGTTATCCACAAACCCCAGCAAGACGTAGAGGATCAATAGGGAGTAAAGCCCCGCCGAGAAACCGTACCCCAGAAAAATCCGCTGCTCCCTGCGGCTGGCCGGGGGCAGTTCGACTGCTTGACGAAGTACGCTGCGTCTTAACCAAGCCGCGGAATATGCAAACGATTGCTCGCGAAGGCTGTCAATCTGGAGGTACTGGCTCAGCACGTAGTAGCCGTCGATCTTGAGCAGGGGGTTCAATTGCAGGAAGGCGAGCAGACCGCTCATTAGAGCGAACTTGTAGGTCAGGTCGCCGGCCACTGAGCCCGGCGGCGACAAGGCCCAAAAGAAGAGCGCAAAACAGCACTGGAGCAGGGTGACCCACATCCCCGCAATGATCGTCCAAATGCGTTGCGAGGTCTTTGCGAAAACGTGCATGTCCGTGCAATCGGTGTAAAAGGAGGGCGAGAAATACAAAAGCATGAAGCCCATGTGGTGGACTTCGCCGCCGAAGTGCTTGCAGGCCAAGCCGTGAGCGAACTCGTGAGGTCCGACGATGATAAACATCATCACCCACATAACCAGGATGTCGTAGGCGCTCTTATGCCGAAAACCGTAGACCCCCAGGGCTTCCTGGCTGACGCGCGTGAAGTCGTGGGCCACGATCAAGCCGGCCAGGGCAAAGAGGCCGAGCGAGAAGAGGACAAACTGCTTCGTGAACATCCACCCCAAATATCTATCCAGGCGTTCCAGCACCTGGTCGGGATCAAAGGCTGAAAAGTAGATGTATAGCAGGCTGGCGTGGTTCACGCGCTGACTACGCTCGTCGCGGATCCTTTCCAGGATGCAGAGATTTTTTTCCGCAGCTCCGCGCTCCCAGAAGTTGGGATCCACGCCGTCCATGTACTCGATCACGTCCTGTTCGCTCAGGTTCTGGTCCGAGTAGCGTTCGTTGAGCGCCTGCGCCACTTCGGCCGGAGTACGAGTGCCATCGCACAGCGAGAGCAGCTCCCAATCCAGCTCGCCCAGACGATTGAAGGAGTCCGTCTCAGGGACTTTGACCACGAAGCTAGTTTCCCCGGCAAACGTCTGCTTGCCGACCTTCAGGTCGGCGCGCAGCTTGGGGCGCCGAAGGCCCTTCGCCGCCACACCCGAGAGTCGAAGACTGGTGGGACCGAAACGCATGTTAGTCGAGAGTCGAGAGTCAAAAGTCGAGAAGTCAGTCGAACCGTCGAGGGTCGAAGAAAAGGCTGTTGTACCTCACCGGAGCGAACTCAGGAAATACTGTGTTCGGGTGCTCACTTTGGACTTTCGACTCTTGACTTTTGACTGGCCAGACTCCAGATCACTCGCACCGCCATTCCCGGCCGCAGGTTTTCCAGATGTGGTCCCGTCAACTCTGCCGTGAGGTCATAGCTGGCGCTGGCAGCATCCACGGTAGGGCTGACCAATTTCAGATGCGCGTTGTACTCGCGCGACTTGTCATCTGCCAGCACCACTTTCAAGGGATACCCGGGTGTGGGCCGCGGGCCCGCCGACTCAGGCACCAGAAACCGGACCTGGAGCGGGTAAAGCTCGCTCAAGTGAAAGCAAAGGTCATTCTTAACCATGTTCTGTCCAGCGCGAATAGCCCGCCGGACAATGTATCCGTCGAAGGGGGCCACAATTCGAGTCTTTTCCAGCTCGATCTCCAGCTCGCGAATTGCCGCTTTTTTTTCCTCGATGGCAGCCTTCCAGCTATCCAGGTCGAAGCCTGCACCGGTGGATTGAAACTCGGCTTCCTCGAGCGCCGCTTGACTGCTCAAACCGAACTTACGCAACTCCTGCTGCCGTCGATAGGCAGCATCCTTGGCTTTTTTCTCGGCCTCCTGGTACTTGAAGTTATTTTCGGCCACCTTCTGGTCCAGGCGAGCTTTTTCCAAACTGGCAAGTAGCCCGCGGTCGTCCAGGCGGGCGAGCACAGTCCCTTTTCTTACCCAACTGTCCTGGTCGTAGAACAGCTCTTGCACAATCCCGTCACGCTGGGCGAGCAAATCCACAGAGTGTTCGACCGACAGTACGCTCGGAATTTCCAGAGTGTCCGCAGCCGGTACGGAAGGCGGCTGGGCAGGGGCTTGGGTGACACTGGGCTGCGGCGATGCCGCAGGGGTTGCTTTTTGTTGAGACTGGTTCGCGCACCCGGGCACGCCCAGAACAGCAGCCAGGATTCCGAACAGGACCCAATCTGATCGTTTCATTGCTTCAGCCTCGCGGTAGTCGAGGAGTTGAGAAGTCGAGGAGTCGAGAGTTTGACCACTCACCTGCATCCGACTTTTCGACTCTTGGCCGCCGGAGAAATCGAAGATCGGGGATTTCACTTCTCGACTCCTCGACTTCTCGACTCCTCGACTTCTTACGGCAGCAGTGCCCAGGCCTTCCGCCATGCCCATTGCGTGGGGGCACGCAGCAGCACGTAGCCCACCGGATACCACCCGCTGTGGAACCAGCCTCCTGCGCTGGTAATCTTCGCCTGACCCGCCATGCCATCGCGGGCTTGGACATCAGGATTGGGGAACAGGGCGCGTGTTACGAAGAACTGCTCGCCCTCGGCGGAAATGGTCTGGGGGGAGACTCGCTCCACCGTTCCCCGGAGCGTTAGGGTGGGGAAGGCATTCAATTTGAGGGCCACGGGCGCGCCGGTTCGAATCCGGGATATATCGGTTTCCGGAACATTCATTTCGACCGCCAAGTGGTCCTGGTCCACAAGCTCACAGAAGGCGTCGCCCACCTTGAGCAGTTTCCCAATTTTTTCTTCCACCTTGGGTGTCACAACGACGCCATGAATAGAGGCCCGGAGGTGCGCCTTCTCGACTTTTTCCTGATAGAGATTGACCTCTACCTGGTGGAGGTCCATGTTCAGCCGGGCTTGGCCGGCGCCGGCCCAATCCCTCTTTTCCTCCGCCTCGGCAAGCTGGCGGTGGGCAAGCGCGAGGTCGGTCGAGGCCCGTTCCAGCCGGATTCTGTCATCGCTGTCGTCCAGTCCGGCCAACTCGTCTCCAGCGCTCACTGTTTGCCCTTCCCGGACAGGCACCCGCTGGACGACGCCACTGACCTCGGCGCTCACAATGCGGCGCTCGGCGGGGACCACGGTGGCGTTCGTCTGGATTCGGTACTTCCAGGGCACTACGATCAAGAGCAGCGCAGCTATCCCAGCCTTCGATGCAATCTCGAGCCAGCGGCTGGCTGTGATCCCCTCCAGTTTGCGCTTGCCCTTGAGCATGGGCTGCCAAATGCTCAGCAGCGGCACGTCCTGGTACAGCCGGGCATTGCGGATGGCCACGGTGGTCTGGCTGGCAAGGATAGCAAGAACCTCCAGATGGCTTTCCGATAGGAATTCTGCGGTGTTGCTCAGAAGGGCCAGCACGCCCACGGTCCCCTGTTCATCGCGCAGAGGCATGGCGTAGAAGCCGCTCAGTCCCTGCTCTTCCAGGTAGCGCACCAGCGCCGCGTTCCCTTCGTCCGGCTTAACTTTCCACCCCTCTTCAGTCTGGTCAGCCGAGACCGCCTCCGACTGTTCAGCCACCCATGCCAGCAGTTCACGCAACTGCTCCATTTCGCGGGTCCGCGGTACCTCGGCTTGACCCGACACAGCACCCAGTATAAAGCGGTGGCGGTCATACAGACCGATGACGCACTGATCAAAGGGGACGACGGTGGCGGCTTCGTGAACCACCGTGGTGAGGACATGATCGAGATTGAGCGTGGAGGTTATTTCCTTGCTGATGGCGAGCAGGGCGTCCAGGGTGTGAACCTTTCGCTCCGCCTGCAACAGATTGGCATTGTTCAGGGCGTTGGAGGCCTGCTCGCACATGTTGGTGAGGTAAAACAGGTCATCCTCATCAAACGGCTTTCCATCTGATCGGTTGACGATTTCCACGACCCCCAACACTCGCTCTTCCTTCAGAAGAGGCGCGCACATCAGCGATTGGATTTGATACTCCTCGCTGGCCTGTACGCGGGCCTCAAGTCCCGGCTCATCCTGGGCGCTTGAGACCAGGCGAGCCTGGCCCGTTTGGGCCACGGCCCCAGCCAAGCCCTCTCCAATTTGAAGGCGGCTACCCTTGTTGGTGGTCGGATCCTCGCCCGCTTGCTGCGCGCAAAGCAGCTCGTTCGTTTCGGAATCCACCAGCCAGAAGTTGCAGGCCAGGGCACCGAGGTTCCCTTGGATCTTCTCGGCCATAATGGGCAGTAGATCCTCAAGCTCCAGCGTGGAACTGAAGGTGCTCGCCACATCGTAGAGGGCGGTCAATCGTTCAATCGTCTCCAGGCTCGACCACTTTTCCTGCTCGACAGCGCGCAAAGCGTCCAGAACCCGGCCCGCCAGCCGGCAAGCTTCTTCAACGAAGCCTGCGTCATTGGCTGTAAATTCTCCCGTGCGCTTGTTCAACACCTCCAGGACGCCGGCCACACCTTTGGAGGTCGGGATGGGTGCGTATAAGGCCGTTGCCACGCGCTCCCGGTCATCTTCCGCAAGATGCGGGAACATCCCTGGCTCGATTTCCTCCTCGTCGAGCCGCCGCGCGCGTGATTTTGCTAGCATCTCGGCCAGAATGCCTTCGCTCGCCTGCCCTGGAGCAAACTCCAGCCGAAGTCCGGCTTCGAACCAGCGAGAGCGACAGAGCAATTCCCCACCGCTCTCCTGACGTAGCCAAACCATCGCCGCACGGGCCTCCAGATTTCGGGCAACATGCGTGGCAAGCGTCTTCGCAAAACTGTCGATGCTGTTGCAGGAGTGAAATCCAACCGATAGTTCAAAAAGGGAGGACAACTGCTCCATAGAAAATGTTGCCGAGGGCGTTACCCTTGCGGCAGGGCCTAGTGAGCCGATACAGAAAAAACTTCCAAATGAGTCGACTGGGAGGCTACCAAAAACCGGCGGGCGAGTCAAGCAATGTGGTTCGGCGGTAGTGGGTCAATTTGATGTAGAGGCGGCTTTACGCCGCCATTTGGTCCGTCAGCCGACGGATAAACTCGCCGCTACAGCATCAAATTGACCCACTACCGGTTCGGCCAGGTTTTCTCACCTACTGCCTTGATTTGCTCAACAAGTCGGGGTAGTCTGAGGTGACGGTGTAAATTTCATGCTGCGCTTTGAAAGCAGGGCATCAGCCGCGAGGAATCCGTGACCATTAATATCAGAACAATTGATCAGGTGACCATTCTTGACCTCAATGGCCCCTTTAAGGCAGGTGAAGCCGACCAAGCCTTTCGAAACTCCGTCGGCGATGTACTCTCCGCCGGCGTCACCAATCTTGCCGTAAACCTTGCGGGCGTGTCTTTTCTCGATAGCTCCGGTGTCGGCGCACTGGTCCGCACTTTTTCGGCCCTGAAAGAAAAAGGGGGCGAATTTAGACTCTTTGGAGCCTCAAAACAGGTCGCTCAACTCCTCAGGATGGTTCGTCTGGACAAAGTCCTCGGAATGGCGGAAGATGAGGCCGCTGCCCTCGCGAGTTTTTAGCGAGAGGCTGAAAGAAGTCATCCTCCTGTCATTCTGGGCGAAGAAAACCGGGGGGAAGAAGGCAGGAAACAGAAGGCAGTGGCCAGTAGGCAGTGGGGAGAAGGAAGAAAGCCATTCAATTTTGAAGATCGGACAGCGCGTTAAAAGACCTCATCCGGCCTGTTGCGGGCCTTCCGCACCAGCTACTCGACCCCAGTCAACTTGAAAACATAAGCCTCGGGCAAAGCCAAGGCTGAGTGGGGAAGTGGCGGGAGCTGGATGCGCAGCTTCCCGGCCTCCTGACGCCATTTGAGTGGCGCATTCCCACCCAGGAGATCGACCATCGTCTTGGCAGTAGTTCGGGGAGCGCTGAGCACCAGTTCCTGACCAGGCCATGTTTCCGCAATGGCATAGACAGCATTGCCCCTGCTTGTATAGCGAACCTCGCCCTCTGACATCTGCCGCCACGCCCGGGTCCTGTAAATTGCCTCGCCATTCACCTTGAGCCAGGCGCCAATCTGCAGCAGCCGCTCCTGCATGATGACCGGAATACGCCCGTCAGCGGTGGGGCCGATATCTAGGCACAGGTTACCGCCTTTGGAGACTACGTCCACCAGCAGGTGGACCAGCGCCGTCGCGGATTTATAGTCGTTTGGGCCTTCCACGCGGTTATAGCCGAAAGATTTTCCGATACCCTGATCTTCTTCCCACTTGTGTAAAGGGCCCAGTTGCACGCCCTCTGGGACAAATGTTTGATATTCGGAAGTGTAGAACCCGCCATGTTTGCTGCGAGTTTCCTTTCCCCAGCGGTCATTGATGACGATCTCCTCGCGCACGGACGAGTCGTTGAAAAGCCACGCCAAGAACTCCGTCGATTTCCATTGCTCGCTGGGGCGCTCCCACTCACCATCGGTCCATAGAATAGAGGGATGGTACCGTTCCACAAGGTCCTTCATCTGAGGGATCATATGCTCGGTGACGTAGCGTTGCTGATCGCTGAGATACAGCGGGTCGTACCACTCGTAGAGCGAATAATAGAAGCCCATCCTCAGCCCTTTAGCAACCACCGCCTTGGCCAAATCGCCGGCCAAGTCACGGTGTGGGCCCACGTCCACGCTGTTCCAGTTCCAGCTCGCTGGGCATGGCCACATGCAAAAGCCCTCATGATGTTTCGAAGTCTCGACGACGTAGCGCGCGCCGGAATTTGCGAACAAGTCGGCCCACTGATCGGGATCGTACAGCTCCGCCTTAAACTGGCTTGCAAAATCCTGGTACTTGAAGTTGGGGCCGTAGTGGAGCAGGTGAAACGCCCAGGTGGGCCCGTTCTTGTCCTGCATGTGGTTCCAGTACCACTCCGAATAGGACTGCCCAACCGGAGATTGTGGGTCGGCAAAGGCAGGGACTGAATAAACCCCCCAGTGAATGAAGATCCCGATCTTGGCCTCGTCAAACCACTGCGGGGTAGGACGCTTGTCAATGGACTCCCAGTTGGGAGCGTAGTTTTGGGCTGGCGCTTGCCGAGCACTCGCTAACGCCAAAGGGATCATTAGAGCGAGGAATAGTCGCTTCATCATAAGTTCTCCTGCCGGACGCGCGCGGGGCAGGCCGTGGCCGAAGACCAGGTTTTCATTGCCCCGCCGTGGGAGGCTGATTGACCCGCCGTGGCGGGCTGATTGCCGATTGACGATTGAAAAAGTGGTGTGGCAGTTCCTTCCGATGTCCATCAGCCCCCCACGGCGGGAAAATCGCCAATCGCCAATCACCAATCGAAAATCGCCAATTCCCGCCACCCTAGGCCAAGCGACGACCGCAGAAATTCTTCGCAAGAAACGAGGAAGTTTGGAACTAGTGCTACAGTGCCATTCTCTCAACCATCGGGCTTAAGCACGGGAATTCTACCACTGCTGACTTCGGCATCGAAGACTATTGCAGCTACAATCGCAGCTTCCTGGGAAAGGACGAACCCGGCTATGAGCAATGCTTCCGCCTGCTGCTCAAACTGAAACCCGACATGCTGGTTACCTCACATTGGGGCCCGGAGCCTTACTCGGACGAATAGATGGACAAAGGTCTCATGCTGTTCTCAAATATTGTTTGCGGAAATCAGTGACATCGTGGTATCAGATGATGCGTCTGCGTGTCAAAAGAGCTCTAGGTAGCAATCAACAGTTGAGCTAATCCCTTGAAAGGGTGGAAAAAATGATGGGTTATCTACTTGTAATCGCCGCCGGCATTCTGCAAGGCGCCTTCATACTGCCGATGAAGTCTACCAAGAAGTGGGATTGGGAGAACACCTGGTTCGTCTATGCCTCAACAGGCTTCCTGATTTGGCCCTGGCTATTCGTGCTCTTGACAATTCCTCATCCCCTCACAGTCTTGGCAACCACCAGCATGCGCTCTCTGGTTCTGGTTGAGGTGTTTGGGCTTGGATGGGGGATAGGGGCTGTTACCTTTGGATTAGGTGTGAGTAGGTTGGGGATGGCCCTGGGATTTACTATCATCATCGGACTGGCGGCAACTGCCGGGGCGCTCATTCCCATGGTCGTGATGGCTCCCGAGAAGTTGGGCCAGCCACAAGGCTTACTGACACTCGCCTCCCTCGCCCTAGTTCTGATCGGTCTCACCCTCGGCGCCTGGGGCGGAAAGCTCCGGGAACCCGAGCAGAACTCCACAGGCAATGACTCACGGAGTTCCTTCGTCGTCGGGCTTGCGATCTGTGTCGCCTCCGGACTTCTCTCTTCATGCGCGAACCTGGGCTTCACCTTCGGCGGAGAATACGTACGAAGGGCCATGGAGCAGGGCGCGGCAGAGTCAATGGCGGGCAACTCCCTCTGGGCTCCACTCACCCTGCCGCTCTTTATTTGCAATGCTGGTTACTGCGTATGGCTAATGAGAAAACATAAGACCGGTGGGTTGCTACTTTCGAAAGGAACACGCCACTACTGGGCTCTGGCGGCTTTGATGGGCTTCATGTGGATTGGCGGATTTGCTCTCTACGCGCCAGGTACGCGGCGCTTGGGTTCTTTGGGGACCTCGGTGGGATGGGCCGTCATGATGACCACTATGGTCATTACCGCAAACATCCTGGGGTTCATAACGGGAGAGTGGAAGGGCGCGAGCCGCAAGGCATACACCTTGGCCGTGGCGGGCGTAGCAATTCTGATCCTGGCCATTGGTGTTGTGGGCTACGCAAATCAGTTGTGATCGGGACCTTCAGGATACATTAGACCTTGCAAGGCTCGAGCATGGTCTCCAGCGGGGAGGGAATTGTGAGACGTCTACTCAGTTTGCTGGCATTACTCTTTTTGGCCGGGGCCGCAGGTGACGCGCAAGAGGCGAAGAAGCCTCTGACCATCGAGTTGGTCACCCACCCGCAAGGGCTGCTTACGATGGGCCTCTCCCGCGTGGAATGGCGTCCGGGGGGCAAGGAGATCAGCTACATCAAGCGCCAGGGCTACGACAAGGATGCTGCCCTCACCGTTTATCTCTATGACATTGCGGGCGGCAAGGAGCGAGTTCTTCTTGGACCTCCCAACGACACGGTTGAAGGCGAGAAGCTCGACCTCTCTTCTTACCAGTGGTCTCCGGGCGGCGACGCGCTGCTACTCCGGGGTGAAAAGGATATCTGGCTTTACAACCTGGCGACGGGCCAGATGAAATCCCTTGTTAAGGACGCTGTGCCGCTGGAGGACGTGACATTTTCTCCTACGGGCGAGCGTGTGGCATTTGTGGAGCAGAACAACCTCTTCGCCCTCGACCTCAGGACGGGACTTCGTGAAAAGCTCACGGACGACGGCAACGAAAACGTGATGAACGGCAAACTCGATTGGGTTTACGAAGAGGAACTTGCCAATCGTGCCACCGGCCGGGCGTACGAGTGGTCGCCGGATGGGAAGAAGATCGCCTACCTTCGCCTCGACGACGCCCCCGTGCCTCGATATCCACTGACGCATTACTTGTCCAACCACGTGGAACTTAGCGAGGAGCGGTTCCCTCAGTCGGGTGATCCGAATCCCATTCCTTCTCTCCACGTCGTTTCCCTGGAAGGCAGCGAGCACCAGAGCTGGACGTCGACCGTGGCGAAATCCGTCGAATACTTCGGTCCCTGGTTTTCCTGGACGCCTGACTCGAAGGCGGTCGCGTTCCTCACGCTCGACCGCGCCCAGGACGAGTTGGACGTCCATCTCTGGGATGCTGCCGCAGGCGCCGATCGCCTTCTGCTCACAGAAAAGGATGCGCACTGGATCAATTCGCTCGAGCCACCGCACTTCCTCGGCGACAACCAGCGGTTCCTCTGGCTCTCGGAGCGAGACGGCTGGTTGCACCTCTATCTCTATGGCCGCGATGGAAAGCTCCAGAAGCAGCTTACCCACGGCAACTGGATGATCGATCGTCCGCATTTCCAAAACCTTCCAATCATCGGCTTGGACGAAAAGGGCGGCTGGGCCTACTTCGCGGCCACGAACCCGGACCCACGTGAGCGCCAACTCTACCGCGTGAGGCTCGATGGCAGCGGTTTGGAGCGCCTCTCGCAGCAGCCCGGGGTCCACGGGCTGAACCTCTCGCCGGATGGCCAATTTCTGCTCGACAACTTTTCCTCACTCCATGACCCGCCGGAAACCCGGCTGCTCAAGGCGGATGGGTCGCTCCTCGCCACACTGAGCAAGGTAACAGGACATCTCGATGATTACGCGCTGGGCAGCACGGAATTAGTAGAAGTGAAAGCCGCAGACGGCGCCACGCTTTACGCGCGCCTGGTGAAGCCCCCGGACTTTGACCCGGCGAAGAAATATCCGGTCATCATCGAAGTGTACGGCGGCCCTGGCATTCAACTGATCCAGAACCGCTGGGGCCTGACTTCCCTCCGTGACCATCTCCTCGCGGAACAAGGCTTCATCCTGTGGTCGCTCGATAATCGCGGCGCGTGGGGGCGAGGACACGCTTGGGAATCAAGGGTGTTTAAGGACTTGGGGCACTACGAGCTTGAAGACCAGCTTGCCGGCGTCGCCTACCTGAAGTCTCTCCCTTATGTCGATCCCATGCGCATCGGCATTACCGGGTGGTCCTACGGCGGCTATATGACGCTCTATGCACTAACTCACGCACCTGATGTGTTCAAGTGCGGCGCGGCGGGTGGTCCCGTCACCGACTGGAAGTTCTACGACAGCATATATACCGAGCGCTACATGCGCACGCCACAGGAAAATCCGGACGGGTACAAAACTTCCTCCCCGCTCGAGGCCGCCGCTAAGCTGAAGGCCAAAGTGCTGCTGATGCAGGGCACCGACGACGACAACGTCCACATGCAGAACACCCTGAACTTCGTGGAAGCTCTAGTCAAGGCGCGAACGCTCTTCGATCTCTACCTCCAGCCGGGAGAAAAGCACGGATTCGCTGGCGAGGCAGCGAGGCTCTACCTGGCCCAGCGCTTGCTGGAATTCTTCAAGCAGAACCTCTAGCCGCTTTCGGCTATGACCTCCCAGGAGATTCTTGAATTAGGATCTTCAACTACCAAGACATTCTGCGGGCCTGAAGCGAAGGTCGTTTGAGAACAAAGAATAAGGAAAGACCGCACGCCATCGGCGCATAGTTGTACACTATCAGCCGCAGAGAAGGAACGTCTGGTTGTCAGAGACGATACGCGCCGGGAATACCCAATCCGTCCCCCTCTAGCACTTAGGACCTAGTACCGGAGTGCCATACTAAAATAGACGTCACTCGCCGCGTTGTGTGGTAGGATTAAAGGTAAGAGAGATGTGTGGCGCACCTTGCTGGTCGGCGGGGCAAGGTGAGGTGGGTTTTTCCGCTTGCCGATACGGTAGAACAGACGAGGAGATTTTCACATTGTTCACCGATTTGCCAGGATGGCTGATTGAAGCCGGAGTTCTAACCCCGAAAGAAGTCAAAGACTTCGCACGTCGTGCGGGCAAGAAGAAAGAACCGCTCTGGGCAGCACTGCTGGAGGCGGGGAAGATCACGGAGGCGTGGCTTGCGGATACGTTCGCGCAACACCTGAAGATTCCGCTGATTTCGCTCGCATCACATCCCGTTAGTGCCGAAGCTGTCCACGACATCCCTGAAAGACTGGCCCGACGCTACTCTTGCATCCCTTTTGGTCGTGATGACCGCGTCCTACGGGTGGCCATGGTGGACCCCACCAATCTGATGGCAATCCAGGATATCGAATTCTCCACCGGGTTGAAGGTTCAACTCTTTGTCAGTCCCCGTTCAGAAATCTTGGCGGCGATTGATGAACACTTCGCCCATTCGAAAGTGGATGATCTTATTGCAGGGGCTGAAATACCCGCCGGTTTCCAGGTTCAGCCGCTCGACATCGGGATTGAACTCGAGGAAGAAGACGATCGCCGAGCTTCACAAACTCCCCTTATCGTAAAACTCGCCAATATGGTTCTGGCCGAAGCCGTCGAGGCGCAGGCAAGTGATATCCATATCGAGCCTGCGGAGCAGGATGTCCTGGTCCGCTTTCGCGTGGACGGGGTCCTTCGGGATTCCTTCAAAGGGCCCATCGCCCTGCACGCGGGACTCACGACGCGTCTCAAGGTTATGGGGAAGCTCGATATCGCTGAGAAGCGCGTCCCCCAGGATGGCCGATTCAAAGTTCGCCTTCAGAGTCGAGTCGTGGACGTACGTCTTTCCACGCTGCCAACCCAGTTCGGTGAGAAGGCGGTGATGCGGCTTCTTGGCTCGAGCGGCGCTCCGAATGATCTAAAGGCTCTAGGCCTGCCTGAGGAGGCCCTGCAAACACTCGTCGACGCGGGCGATCAGCCTCAGGGCATGATCATCGTTACCGGCCCCACCGGGAGCGGCAAAACCACGACGCTTTACTCGCTGTTGAGTCGAAAACTGTCGAGTAAACTGAGCGTGGTCACCGTCGAGGATCCCATCGAATACAAGCTCGAGGGGGCCAGTCAGGTTCAGGTCAACGTGAAAGCGGGACTGACCTTTGCCTCGTGCTTACGTTCGATACTCCGACAAGACCCCGATGTGATCCTGGTGGGTGAGATCCGAGACCGGGAGACCGCTGAGATCGCTTTCCGCGCTTCGATGACAGGGCAATTGGTACTGACCACACTTCACACCAATAACGCTGCGGCATCAGTCCTACGCCTCCTCGACCTTGGGATCGATCCCTTTGTTATCACTTCCTCGGTCACTACCATTGTCGCGCAACGCCTGGCCAGGCGCACTTGCAACCGGTGCCGTGAGTCCTATACTCCTGCTGACCTCTCCCTGGAGAAGCTGAGGTGGGATGACAAGGACTTCGTATTTCAGAAGGGCCATGGCTGCAAAGATTGCTTGGAAACCGGATTTAGGGGGCGTGTAGGCATATATGAAATCCTCAAAATGACAGCGCCTGTCCGCGCGGCGATCAACAGGAGGGCTACCGAGGCAGAGATCGTCAAAGCAGCCGCAATGTCAGGCTACCTGTCGCTTTTGGAGGATGCAGGAAGCAAAATAAGGGCTGGCGTTACAACCCCCGAAGAAGTTCTCCGAGTGATCCAATTGAGGGATGTGGACGAGAACTATTGCCCGCGTTGTTCCCGCCCAATGTCCGGGGTGGACGGGGCCTGCCCCTCCTGCAATGAACACACCCGCTCTGCCTGCGTGGGTTGTGGTAGTGAGGTTTCCCCGCGTTGGCAATTTTGCCCGCGATGTGGCGAGCCTGTTCATTGGGGACAGCCCAAGAGCGACCGGGCTACGAATCCAGTTCAGAGAGGGAATTGGGGGACGCATCCCCGTAGGAGAATCCAGTAAGGTTCCAGCGCTCTGGCGTCGGCTGCCTTCACTTGGAAAAGTAACTCTTATCTAACGACGCTAATCGTGCATCTGGCAGGGATAAGAAAAAACATGTCCCAGGGCCACGCGCCACTCATCCAATCATGGGCCCAGGACAAAGTCCTGAACCAACTCCATCTTCGCCGCGCCAGTTCCAGGCATCCGGCTTACCGCAGGCCCTTGCAGCCGCTCACCCAACGAACCAACGACCAGCAGGACGGAAGCCGGTTGCGAACGATTATCAAATACAGCCGCGATGCGCAACTGGAAGGAAGCGTCAGCAAAAGGCTTGCCTCTCTCGAGCAAGGAACGCGTCTCGAACCGTCCTTCCTCGATCGTTACCGGGTAATCGACGGCCAGAAGATCCCCGCCAGCATAAACACGCACATCGAGAACGGTTTGGTCAGGGAGATTGCTTTCCCCCTCCACCTGCAATGTCCCCTCAGCATCACGCTGGTAGTGAACCTGAAGCTGAGGGGTAATCCGGCCCACAGGGTTCCCGAGGTAACCAGCAGTCTCCACTCGCTCCAGGCGGACGCCCTGGACGCGCAGCGCTCGACTCCACAGGACCAGACCTATCCCAGGCAGCACCAGCAGGGCCACGATCATCGCAAGTCTCCGCCAGTTAACGCGACGATGAAGGCGGGGAGCCTTGGGTGCCATGGAGGTAAGGTCTATCGCCTTGAAGGCGGTCCAGGAACCGTCGGCTTCACGACGGTAAATCTGCGTAGGGGCGTGCAGGGGATGGCCGCATTGCCAGCAATCAACGCGACTCGAGGCTTGCGTGTGACCACATTGCGGGCAAGCAATTCTGCGCGCAGCTTGACGATCAGTGTCATCCATCGACATAGCCAGCAACATTCGACCCGGAGTGCCTCCACATGCCGGGGGTAATTTTACGCGGTCGCGGCTGTTCCTACAAGACTGAGAATGAGTGACCGAAGTCGCATTTCAGCACGCTTATCCCGGGGGTGTCCCCTAAGAGCAGGAACGGGGTTTCCTAAAGCCTGCGTGCCCGGCCCGATCATACTCCGGGAAAGGCAATCGGGGTTCACTCTGGTGGAGACGCTGGTGGCGCTGTTATTGCTATCGATGTCTCTGCTGGCACTCGCGATGCTTTTCCCGCTGGGAGTTCGTCTGAGCGCACAGAGCAGCGTTGCGAGCGCAGCCATTCAAATTGCCCAGTGCGAGCTCGAACAAATTCGCAATAACATATTCTCCCCATCGGGCTCTTACACTGACGCCAACGGGAATGCTCTCGAGGCCTCCTGCCAGGGGGCGCCGGGTACGAGTTGTGGCAATCCACTCACCTCGAGCCGGATGATCGATTATTCGAGCCCGGCGGCCGTAGGGTATTCAGTGACGTTACAAGATAGCCTGGGAACCCGCTATGACATTCGCTGGAATGTTACCATCACTTACAACTATGGCAGAGAGATCATACTGGCCAGTAAGCCGATAAACCCAACGGCGGCAGGGTTGCCACTCCCGGTGCAAATTGAGACTATCGTCGGACAACCGTGTTATTGGAATGGCCACCCGTGAAAATAACCGCAGAGCACACACCGCCAACTGATGGCCGTCATTCGCGGACGGCGGAAGGCGGCTTCACCCTTATCGAACTTATGTTGGTCCTGCTTATTTTCACGGTGCTTACGGCGGTGGCATTGAGCCTGACTATGGGCGCGCAGAATAGCCTTTGGAAGGCGCAGGGTTCCACGAGTCTGCTCGACTCCGGCCTTCGAGCACTGACCCAGATGCAGCAGGACATAAGGTTGGCGGGGCACCCTGACGCGGGGTCGTTCTCAGCGACCGCCGTAGCGAGTCATCCCGGAATCTGGGCAAAAACCTTTACCACTGCTACCGGTTATGACTTGATTTTCCAGGGTGATGTGAATGGAAACGGGCAAGTGGAACAAGTCGAGTACACGCTTCCCGCCGGTTCCCAGACACTCATGCGCCTGGTCACGCCAATCAATCCTGCGGGCAGCACCGTTTCCCAATCTCTCTTGAGCAATGTCCAGAACCAATTGACAGGCCAGCCGGTCTTCAGTTGGAGTACGGACCCTCTCAGCCAGAGTCCATTTCCACAGAATATCCAGACGGTCTACGTAAACCTGATCCTGAATACTAGTATTGGAGGCTCAAGCTCCGCCTCGAACCTGGCATTGGCGACAGCGTGCGAACGCATGAACCCCTGAGCGAAATTATGGCCGGCCGAAGAAAACGAGGGACAGCTCAACCTGCCCATCGCATCGACAGTCAATCCGGCATAGCGCTCCTGCTTGCCCTGCTGATCATCCTTAGCCTTACAGCCCTTTCCTTAGCGTTGGTGCTCTTCACCCAAAGTGAAAGCCGACTGAGCAACACGATTGCGACTCGAAGCCAAGCTTATTATGCGGCCGTTGCCGGACTGGAGGAGGCGCGCGGCCGCCTCAATCCTCTCGCTTTGGACACGATTGCGAACACTCGACCGCAACAAATCAATCAGGTGCTTTACCTGGTCAACAGCAGTTCCCAGGATCCGGTGAACCCCACGAATGCGTCCTCTCCTTATTATGACTACGAGTACGCGCAGGAGTTTGCTGGCGGTTTTGCCGCCGCCCAAGTGCTCACCTCGGTGGCCAGCGACCAGCTTGGCGCAGGAACGTCCTACGTAATCCCCTACAAGTGGGTCCGCATCACTCTGAAGACTGAATACTCATCTCAGACGGACGTTAACCAGGATGGCATTCTCAATTCGACGACACCCATCAATTGGAATGGCACGAACCAGGATCTGGCTACGAACATGCCCAGCGGCATCCCGGTGTATAAGCTGACCGCCTTGGCAGTGGAACCGAACCTCATCAGGAAAATGGTTCAGGCAGAAGTTGCCGGTACGCCTCCCTTGATCGCTGCGGGTGGAGTGGGAACCGCGGGGTCTGCAACCCTGACCGGACTCTCGACAGGCTCATCTAATCTTACGCTCAACGGCAACGACTACTGCGGAGTTCAAAACCTTCCCGGGATTGCCGCGGGGTCCACGATTACTACTTCAGGCCAGACCCAAATCCAGGGCGGCAACCCCAGTCCCTGTGTGGAGTACGTAACCCCGACCGGCAACCCCCCTAACTTCCCTCCCTGTGGGCAGGTGCAGTACCTACCTCCTCCCTTCCCGCAGACGGCCTCTAGTATCATTCAAAGCCTGCTCCCCAACGCAGTGCCTATACTGTATGCTGACCCTACCCACGTGACTCTCGCCCCTGGTGGCGGAAGCTTGGTCGGTACGAACGTCATGCTCGGCCAACTGCCCGGTCAACCGGCTGTCGTGTACGCAGATCGATCCTTGGCGATTTCTGGTTCCGCATCGACGGGTTACGGCATTCTATTGGTCAATGGCAATCTTTCAATTACTGGCGGATTCCATTATGAAGGCCTGATTGTTTCTAACGGAACGGCCACGATAACCGCCAGTTCGGCCGGTAACATTCGAATCCACGGTTCCCTCACAAGCTTTGGAAACCTTTCCATCAACTCGTCAGCCAGCCCTTCCACATCCGTGTGGATCAATTACAACTCCTGCGCCGTCGCCAACAGTTTTCAGAGCGTCCCCCTGAGAGTAAGATCGTTCAAAGAACTTAGCTTTTGAGCCCAGATCCCGATTCAGGGTGACCCATGCCCCTTGATGCCGCACCTCCTATGCTGACAAAAGATGCTGAAACGTTAGAGCTGCCGCCAAGCGTGCGCTACCCGCCAATCCGTCATTCCCGCGAAAGCGGGAATCCACTTGATCGTAAGCGCCCGTGAAGCAAAAACTAGAGTGAAAGGAGGACGGCTGGATTCCCGCTTTGGCGGGAATGACATCGTAAGCTTGTTAGCGTTGCAATGGGCTAGGCGAGGCGCTGGATTCCTCCCCCTTGCGACGGGTGGCGCATACGTCCCGACGGTTTGAAGCTGTGAAAAAATAAACAATCTCATCCCGCAAAGCGGGACCAGGGCGCAAAGACTCGCAAAGAACAACTGCTTTGTTTTCTTTGCGCTTTCTGCGACTTTGTCCCGCCTCGCGGGATGAAATGCTTTTGCCCATCCAGGGATTTTTTCACAGCTTCTTTTTGTCGGGATGTATGGGACCCTCGGTACGTCGATGCCATCACAGCATTTTGTGCATGCCCAAGGTCGACCCGTCATTCCAGAGATAGAACCTCCCCGCCGCGGCGGGACCACGGCCAGTCGCCCCGGTGCTTGATCAGGCCTGGTGTCACGGGATTGTTGTGGGTGTAATCCAATTTCTCATCTCGCTTCTTCGGGCTCCAGATGTTCACGTCGTAGAACCTCCGTTCACAATCCGGGACTCACAATTCATAATTCATAATTGCTCTTGCCCTTCAGCCGCTCTTCAATGAGTCAATTGAAATTGGCCCATTGCTCCATTGAATCATTGATTCATTGAAAAAAACGAGGCAAGTGCTCTTCAATGATTCAATGATCCGATGAATCAATGAATCAATTGAAGAGGCCCTTGGCTAGGTCCGTCAGTTGACGGATGGAGACGATTTCTCTTGACAACGCCTCCCTCCTGTGGTAGCCTACTCATGTGAAAAGCCCAAGCCGCGGGGAAGTCCTTTCCTCGTGCAACTAACAACCCGTCCCAGGAGGAACCATGTCCTTACGCAAATCACCCCAACTTACGCCCGCGTTGCTCGCCGCCGCGCGCAACAATGCCCAGCATTCCACCGGACCGCGCAGCCCCGCCGCCAAGCAGAACTCCAAGCTCAATGCCCTGAAGCACGGCGGACGCGTCAGCGACGAAAATCGCTACCAAGCCATGCTGGCGCTGGGCGAAGACCCGGAACAATTCCAAACCCTCACCGAGGAACTCATGAGCGCCTTCGGTCCCGGCGACGCGCTCTGGGAGAAGCAGGTCGAGGACCTCGCCTGGCTCTACTGCCGGCGCGAAAGGCTGGAGCGGGCGCAAGAAGGCCTGAAGCGGCGCGCCTTGCAGGCCATCGACGACTGGCAACACCGCCGCCGGCAGGAGATGGCCCGTGTCACCTTCGACGCCTCCCAGCACGAGATGCTTGATGTCCACTTATCGGACTCTACAGATCGAGGCGTGACGCTGAGAAGGACGCTTTCTTTTCTTGAACTCGTGCGGGAGGAGGTGAAGCAGCGCACCTTCCAGGTCCGCCAGTACGCCGTACTGGAATCTCTTTACCAAGGTACGACGGGCTGGCGGCAGGCGCTGATTTTCAGCCTGCTGCACCGTTTCGGTGACCCCATGTGCCTCGAGGCGCAACAAGCCGACGAGGAAGAGCAGCAATATCGACGCAAAATGGGCATCGCCTACGAGCCGCCGGGCGAGGCAGAGCACCAGGAACTGCTGCGTCTGCTGGAGGAGGAAATCGCCAGCGTCCGGGAAGAGTTCGCATACGCGGAAGAGGCGAATGAGGAGAGAGCGGCGATAGAACGGGACGCCTGCCTTGCTCCGGAAGGGGAGACGTGGAGGATGATGCTGCGCCAGGAAGCCGCTCTGGACCGCTCCATTGACCGCAAAGTGAGGATACTGCTGAGGCTGCGGAAGGAATCTGCCAACCTCCCGGTCGCTCCACCTGATCAGGACGATGGCCCGAGGCTGGGGAACATGGAGGAGATTGTCGACAGCGACATTGCGTCCGATAACTCGCAGAGTGTGCGAGCTGTGGAAGACTTAAAATTGAACGCACGATGCGGGAATGTCGTTGAAAACAAAGGATCGGGTTTGGAGAGTCGCGGCAGAACCGGGAATGTCATAGAAAACAAATGTAGTTACGCTCAAAATGCAGGAATGTTATTGAGAGCAAAGGGTGTTATTGGAAACGCAGAGTTACACGCGACAAGCAAGTGGCCGAGTGCGCTACCCATATCTGACGGTGGACGGTCTCTACGATAACGCGGACCTGCACCAATGGCGAACTTCATCGCGTGCCGCGAGTGCTGTCATTCTGAGCGCAGCGGAGCGGAGCGAAGAATCTCGCTCTGGACTTTTCCGCCGAGAAACAGCAGGCCGAGATGCTTCGCGGAGTTTACCCTGAGCGAAGCGAACGGGCTCAGCATGACGGACCCGAAAGTAGTATTAGCTCCTGCATCATGGCTTTGCGAAGCAACAAGGAGCTTGAAAGAACGCAGCAATCGCGGGTGGCGCAGACAGGCGCTTCTTCAGCATGTCTGCGATTGGTTGAGCGGCGGAAATTAATTCGTAAAGTCGCTTCCCCAGAGGTTTCCGCATGGGTCGCATACATCAAAGAACGATGCATGCGCCACCCTCCGAGCGCGCAATGGTGGGCGGTACCTGGGTGTACGAATTCTGAAGGCCGGTGGCCCTGCCCCTCTGTTACGAAGTTCACACCACCGCCAGGAATAGCTGCCGCTAAAGGAGGCACTCTGTTCGTCGAACTGCTGCTGGTTCTTGCTGGCCACCCGGGCCACCGTCGGGCTTGGCTGGCGCGGGGCTGTGTGCTATGGTTTTGGACATGTCTAATACAGGCAGCAACCTCCGCTACGCGCTGCGTTTGATGCGCAGGAATCCAGGCTTCACCCTGATTGCGGTAATTTCTCTGGCGCTCGGCATCGGCGTCAACACGGCGATCTTCAGCCTCGTAGATCAGCTCCTGCTCTGGTCCATTCCGGCGCGCGAGCCCAGCCGTCTGGTCAAGCTCGAGGGTATTTATAGCGGCGCATACCCCTTCTACTGCGCCTACCGGGACCGCAACCAGGTCTTCTCCAGCGTGTTTGCCAGCAGCTACAACCTCGCCGTAGGAATGCGGCCCGAAGGCGCGCCCGCCGTTGAGGTCGGACACGTCCAATACGTGAGCGGCAGCTACTTCCAAGCCCTGGGCATCGGCTTCGCCGCCGGCCGCGCCATCGCACCTTCCGACGACATGGCGCCGGGCGGATCGCCGGTCGCGATCCTCTCGTATGGTTATTGGCGGCGGCGCTTCGCGAGTGACTCGAAGGTCATCGGTCGGAAGCTCGCCGTGAACGGGTATCCGCTCGAGATCGTGGGCATCGCGGAAAAGGGTTTCGGCGGTCTCTTCAACGGAGAGGAGGCTGACGCCTTTGTTCCCTTAACCATGTACCCGGTAACCACGCCCTCGGCCGCGCGCGCTTGGAACACATCCAACATGTACTGGCTCGTCACCATGGCTCGATTGAAGGCGGGGATCTCGATTCAGCAGGCTCAGGCCGGCATGCAGGTGCTGTGGCCGCAGGTCGTGGAGGCGATTAATGACGCCGCCGTCAAGGCCGGCGGCAAGCGCCAGAAATACGGGCAGGATCAAATCACGCTGTCGCCCGGCGCCCGCGCCACTTCCTTCAGCCGAAAGGAAATGGTGGATCCGCTCCTGGCATTGGCGATAGGCACCGGCCTGGTGCTGCTCATCGCTTGCGCCAACGTGGCGAATCTGCTGCTCTCGCGCGCCAGCGGGCGGCGGAAGGAGATCGCGGTGCGCCTGGCGGTCGGCGCGACGCGCGGGCGACTGGTCCGGCAACTCCTGAGCGAGAGTTTCGTTCTGGCGACTGCCGGTGGAAGCCTGGGGCTGGTTTTTGCCTATTTCGGGGTATCGGCCCTCGCCAAAGCCAGTGTTCTCAATCCTGATCTCCATTTCCGCCCCAGCCTCGCGGTGCTGGCATTCTCTGCCGGCATCACGGCGCTCACCGGTATTCTCTTCGGGCTGGCGCCTGCTTTCCGAGCCACCCGGATGACACTTGCCGAATGCGTCAAGGAAGGCGGCGCGGCTACCCAGGGCGGCTCGAGGTTGCGGCTGGCGAAAGCGCTGGTAGCGGGCCAAGTCGCCCTCTCATTGGCGTTGCTGGTGGGCGCGAGTCTGTTCATTCGCACCCTGCGGAACCTTCAGAACGTGTCTCTCGGCTTCCAGCGGGAGAAGATTGCGATCTTTGACATCGATCCTTCAAACCTTGGATATAAAGGGCACCGGCTGCGGACGTTTTACGATCGCTTGCTGGAACGCGCGCGCGGCGTTCCAGGCGTCCGATCCGCCGCCCTGTCGGCCATGACGCCCATGGGCAATTACATGCGCTCGCGTTCTTTTTCGGCCGAGGGATACCAGCCCAAATCGGGCGAACAACTCCTCGCGCTCTCCAATCCGGTCAGCTCAGAATACTTCACCACCCTCGGGATCCCACTCCTGCTCGGCCGCGACTTCCGGCCTGAGGATGAACCGGCCGTGACGCCGGGCGAAAGCCTCATGGGGGCAATAGGCCGATCGAGTGGCGGCACGAACGAGACTCCCGCCAGTGCCTCCCGGGTATGCATCATTGATGAGTCGCTGGCGCGCCATCTGTTTGCGGGCGCCAATCCCGTGGGACGCCATCTCAGCTACGAAGACACCTACACCGCTGAAAACGCTCTCGAAATCGTCGGCGTGGTGAAGGATGCGCACTACGGCAGCGTTAGAGACTCCGACCGGGAGGGCATCATCTACGAGACGAGTTGGTCCAACGGGGCCGAAGTGCGCTGGCTCGAGGTGCGGTTTGCAGGAAGTGCAGCCCCGGTAATCGCCGGAATCCGCCGGGCACTGCGTGACATGGACCCGAACGTACCCGTGATGCGCGTCCGCATGATGGAGGAGTACCTCAACGACGCTATGGCACGTGAACGCCTGATCGCCTTCCTGTCTGGTTTCTTTGGAATTCTCGCCCTCGGCCTCGCCTCCGTCGGTTTGTACGGCGTGATGGCTTATGCCGTGACGCAGCGAACCAGGGAAGTGGGAATTCGCATGGCGCTCGGAGCGCAGCGCGGCGACGTGGTCCGCATGATCGTGCGGGAGTCCATGGTTCCGGTTCTGATTGGAATGCTCATCGGGCTGGTCGCCGCGCTCGCCTTGGCTCGCCTTATTGCCAGCCTGCTGTATGGAGTCGCCCCGAGCGATCCTGGTTCGATAGCGCTCGCCGTGGGGGCGATGCTTGCTGTGGCTCTGCTTGCGGCGGCCATTCCGGCGCGAAGGGCGGGCCACGTGGAGCCTATGACCGCACTCCGGTATGAGTAAAGCAGTGGCTAGCGGCTAGTGGTTAGTTGGGACAAGCAATTGACGCTTGCGGTGGAACTGGGGCACTGCCGCCCGTGCGACGCTCAAGGAAGTGGGGCAACCGTCGCCGAGCTGCAAAAGATGATAGCCTCCTTGCGTGGGAAGCTCGCGGCGCGCCTGGCTACTAACCACTGGCCACTAACCACTAGCCACTAACCATTTGCCCGTTGACGGGGAACACGATGAGCACCCTGCTTCACGATTTGCGTTACGGGCTCCGCGCGCTGGGCAAGAATCCCGGCTTCACCGCTGTTGCGGTGCTCTCCCTGGCGCTGGGAATCGGCGCCAATACCGCCATCTTCTCCCTGCTTGATGCTCTGCTCCTTCGTGACCTTCCAGTGCGGCAGCCCGAGCGCCTTGTGGAGCTTTCAGTAGTCCGCCGAGGCGACAAAATCATGTTCTCGTTTCCGATGTTCCGGGAGATCGAACGCGGGCAACGAGTTTTTTCCGGCTTGATTGGCTGGAGTTTCGGCGAGATGGCCAATGTGGAAATCAATGGCGTGCTCTCGCAGGCCGAGGCACGCTCGGTCACCGGGAATTACTATTCCGAACTGGGCGCGACTCCTCTTCTGGGAAGGTTAATCACGCCAGACGATGTGAATCTTGGGCGGGCCGGAACGTCGCCGGTGGCCGTGCTCAGCTACGGATTCTGGCAAGGTCGCTTCGGTGGGGCTTCGGACGTTATCGGAAAAGGGATTGGAATCGAGGGACAGCCCTTCACCATCATTGGCGTGACGCGGAAGTGGTTCACGGGCATGACCACGGGCGAGGCGCCGGATGTGACGATTCCGATGAAGAGCACCGATGAACGGTCGCGGCTTTGGGTGTTCATCACCGGTCGGCTTAGGGACGGTGTCAGCGTTGCCCAAGCCCGGGCGCAACTGCAATCGTTCTGGCCTGAGGTGCTGCGAGCGACGGCTTCGACCGAGACTCCCGGACTACGGCGTCAACTATTCTTCTCGATGGGTTTGGATGTTGCGCCAGCCGCGACGGGCATTAACGCCGCGCTGCGGTCCCATTTTACGCGGCCGCTTTATGTGCTCATGGGCATTGTTGGACTGATCCTGCTGGTCGCCTGCGTGAACTTGGCGAACCTGATGCTGGCACGCGCCGCTGCGCGCAGCCATGAAATGAGCGTGCGTGTGGCCCTAGGAGCCAGCCGCTGGGCGCTGGCCCGCCAGGTGCTAACGGAGAGTCTGGTGCTGTCAGTCTTTGGAGGGTTGCTGGGGCTTGCATTCGCGTTTTGGGGAAGCCGCCTGCTCGTGACCCTCATGACGGAGGGATACCTCACACCGGTCACGCTCGACCTGAGCCCTGATTGGCGTGTGCTCTCCCTCACCGCGTCGGTGGCCATCCTGACTGGAATTCTCTTTGGTCTGGCTCCCGCATGGCGTTGCTCGCGCGAAGACCCGGCTTCCGTATTACAGCAGACTGCGCGCGGCTTGGCTGGCTCAACGGGGAAGTTGGGCAAGGCGCTCATCGTCACACAGGTCGCCCTTTCTCTTGTCTTGCTGCTAGGTGCGGGTCTTTTGGTGCGAAGCTTCCAGAGGTTGTGCGCCGTCGATCCTGGCCTCCAGGAGAGCGTGCTCGAGGTGAGCCTGTATCCCAGGCCCGGCGGTTACCAGGACCTGGACGTGAACAGCTATCACAGGCAACTCCTCGAGCGGATCTCCAGCCTGCCGGGCGTGGATTCGGTTGGCTTCTCGGATATTTCCGTCGGTGGCGGGCAAGGCTGGCGGGACACAGTTTCGACGATGTCAGCCGATTCGAGCGCAGGCCTCGACCTGATGGCGATTGGGGCGATGGTCTCGCCGGGTTTTTTCCAAACGCTCGGAGTCAGCCTGGTTCGCGGCCATGATTTTGACTGGATGGACGACGAGCAACACCCGCGTGTCGCCATCCTCAGCAACCGTCTTGCCGAGCGGCTTTTCCCGTCAGGCAATGCCCTCGGCCAGCGCATTCGCTTCAGCTTCATGCCCGAACTTCAGGATCTCGAAATCGTGGGCGTCGCGCGCAATGCGCGGGTTTTCGATCTCCGCAATGCGGCTACCCTCGCTGTTTATCTTCCCTATCTTCAGCATCCGCAATTCTCGCAACAGGGCAATCTTTTTGTGCGGGCCAAGGAGGCTCCCGAAGCACTAGCCAGGACCGTGGGACATCAGATCGAGTCGCTGGGACGCGAATACCCCCTGCGCACGAAAACGGTTGGGCAAGAGATCAGCCAGGCGCTGGTGGAAGAGCGCGTCACCGCCCTGCTGGCCAGCTTTTTCGCGGCTTTGGCGCTCTTGCTGGCTTCGGTCGGCCTGTACGGGCTGATGTCCTATGCCGTTACCCGCCGCACCCGCGAAATCGGTATTCGCGTGACGCTGGGCGCGCAGCCGCTGACCGTTCTTTGGGTCGTACTGCGAGAAGCGCTGGCGCTTGCTCTGTTTGGGATAACGCTCGGAATTCCTTGCGCGCTTGCCGCCAGCCGGCTCATCGCTAGCATGCTTTTTGGGCTTTCGTCGAACGACTTGCCTACCGTGGCCACGGTCTCGCTGTTGCTCCTCATCGTGGCTCTGTTTGCTGGCTACTTGCCGGCGCGGCGGGCCTCGCGCATCGATCCAATGGTCGCGCTGCGCATGGAATGACAGGCAGGTAGAGGTGTCATTTCGGATGGGATTTCTTTCGATACGCAGGTCATTCCCGCGAAAGCGGGAATCCAGTCCGTAGATTGCGCATTTCAGAAAGTTTGCGGAGTGGATTCCCGCTTTCGCGGGAATGACTGCGACTTGCGACGCCAATGCCTCGCAACTGACACCCATACTGATACGCGTGCCGAGTAGAAATGGTGTTTGCCGCATGATACTCTCAAAGCGATGGAGGTCGAAAATGGCTACCAAGACTCGAGCAGATTTTTCACGCCCCCGAAGCGGAGCAACGTGAGTAGTGCGGCGCGGCGGGTTGAAGCCTTCGATTCCTTCTCGCCCTCGAAAGGATCTCGCTATAATGCAGCATTAGTCGTTTGTTGCTAAATCAGTTGACGGTGATGCCTATGACTGCGCTCAGCAAGCTCCAAGTCCAAAACCTACTTTCGTTCGGAGAGAAGGGTGTTGAGCTCGAACTCCGGCCGCTCAATGTTCTCATCGGCCCCAACGGGTCCGGGAAATCCAACCTGATCGAAGTTGTCGGACTCCTAAACAGTGCGCCAGAGGACTTAGCAGAACCGTTTAGAGAAACGGGGGGAGTCGTCGAATGGATATGGAAAGGAGGATCAAAAGGCTGCACGGCTATTATTGAAGCGACGGTTAACGTTTCCCAAACGGCGAAGCGTGCGAGCTTTACGTTTCCGTCGAGGAGACGCTCCGGAACTCGTGCCCCCTCTTACGCCGCGCTGCGCTACAGACTTGAGTTCAGGCCGAGCAATTACCAGCTCGAAATCGTTGATGAACGCATTCAGGTTGACGCCCTCCCGCGGGCATCTGTGTACGAACCCTCTCCGGAGGTGTTCTTCGCCTACGAAAACGGACGGCCGATGCTGAATGTGAGAGGCAAGAGGCAGATGCTTCGGCCTGAAGAGATCAATCCCCAGAAATCTGTCTTGTCGCAACGCAAAGACCCCGAGCAATACCCCGAACTGACAGAAATCGGGCGGCTTTTTGCTTCCTTCCGCTTTTACCGGGACTGGGAGTTTGGCATTGGCTCACGAGCGAGGGAAGCTTCGCCGGCAGACGCGCCGGTTGACTTTCTGGAGGAGAGTACGCGTAATTTGGCCCTGATGGTGAACCGGCTAAACGACAGGCCTGAAACGGAGGCCGAGCTGCTGAAGTACATGAAGACATTTTACGCAGACGCGGAGTCCATCAAGACGACGGTCGTGGGTGTTGGGCAAGTCGATCTTCGTTTGCAGGAGAAGAGCAAGTTCATGATTTCAGCCGCACGACTGTCTGATGGAACTCTCAGGTGGATGGCTTTGCTGACAATCCTCTTGCATCCCTCACCGCCGCCCCTGGTCTGTCTTGAAGAGCCCGAACTTGGATTACACCCTGATGTCATCCGCCCGCTCGCAAAGCTGCTCGTCCAAGCTTCGGAACGCATGCAGCTAATTGTGACCACGCACTCCGACGCTCTTGTGGACGAGCTTACCGAGACGCCAGAAGCCGTGATCGTTTGTGAGAAGGAAGCGGGGTCGACGACGCTGAGGCGTCTGAAGCAACAAGAACTTTCGAGCTGGCTAGAGCAATACACCCTTGGCGAACTCTGGCACAAGGGACAGATTGGAGGAACCCGCTGGTGAAGGTTGTGGTCTACGTCGAAGGCGGCGGTGATAAACGGAAAATTCTGGATGATTGTCGTCGAGGGTTTGGTCAGCTTTTCGAAAAGGTCGTTCCAACCTTACACCGGCCCAAGGTCATTGCCTGTGGTGGACGGGGGTGTGCTTTTCACGACTTCCAACGGGACGTAAGCCAGGGCAGAGAAGGGTTCCTCATTCTGCTAGTTGATTCTGAGGGTCCCGTTTCCGCCAATGTGACAAGTTGGGGGTACCTCAGCGCCAGGGAAGATGACCAGTTGGACCAACCGCCAGGAACTACGGAGGAACAAGCACACCTTATGGTCCAATGTATGGAGTCTTGGTTCTTGGCGGACCGCGAGGCGTTGAGCGGGTATTACGGGCAGGGCTTTCTCACCAACTCCCTGCCCGCCCGAGTGAATGTAGAAGAGATATTGAAGCGGGACATTGAGGCGGGTTTGGAACACGCCTCTCAACACACTCAAAAAGGACCTTACCACAAGACGCGTCACGGATTTGATCTGCTTGCGCTCCTTGATCCTGCGAAGCTTCGCAGCGCATCTGAGCATGCGCGGCGGCTCTTCGAGGTGCTAGAGGAGCGAGCCAGAATGTAAAGGAGACCTGCACCGCGGCCTGTGACGCAGACATGCCGGCGTTTGGTGCCGCATCCAGAACCCAAGTATGAACCGCGTCTTAGACTATCCTCCGGTAACAGATGAGATCCTTCAGGAAGTGGTCCGCCGGGTTCTCGCGGTCGGCTCCCCACTCAGAATTGTCCTGTTCGGATCGCGAGCCAGGGGGCAAGCGAGTCCGGGCAGTGATCTGGACATCTTGATCGTCGAGGAGTCCGACTTGCCCCGCTACAAACGGGCGGCGCGATACCTGCGGGCACTGGTTGGCGTGTTTCCGGCAAAAGACGTGGTGGTGTGGACACCGGAAGAGGTCAAAGCCTGGGCGAGCGTCCCACACGCCTTCATCACGACAGTCCTGAGCGAGGGGAGAACGCTTTATGCCCGATGAAATCACACTCGCGCGGGGCTGGTTTCTCAAAAGTGTGACGGCGCGACTGCTGGCCGCAAATAAAACGAGATTCTCTGTGCCCTCGGGCCTTTCAAGCTTTAACACGGAGTGCACGGAACGTCTCCGTGACCTCAGTGTTTAGTCTTTTCTGACCACGGAGGACACGGAGGCATTACTGACACATGGAAAAGTCTTTGCCTCCCGAGAAGAAGGTGAAAACTGGTGCTACAGACCGCAACCGGCCAAGCGGATCCCAAGTAAGGCACACCCTACGCCGGAGGAGGAGAATGGGCCATGCGCTATCAAACTAGAATCCGAAACATCGTGTTAGCGGTTGCACTCTCTCTCATTCCCTGCTCGATATCCACTTCGCAGACTACGGGGGAGGATCTGGTGAACCACCTCTGGAAAGCCCGGTGGATTACCCATCCTGAGGGGCCACGGCGGGAGTTCGGGGTATTTCACTTCCGCAAGACGTTCACCCTGGAGTCAGTTCCCCAGGGCTTTGTCATCCACGTGAGCGGCGACAACCGTTATGAACTATTCGTAAATGGCGAGCGGGTGGTGGCCGGCCCGGCGCGTGGCGACCTGAACCATTGGCGTTACGAGACCCTGGATATTGCCCCACACCTCGTAGCCGGTCAGAACGCGCTGGCGGCAGTCGTGTGGAACTTCGCCGCAATGGCTCCCATGGCGCAGATGACCAACGAAACCGGCCTGATCGTTCAAGGCGACAGCAGCGTCGAAGAGATAGTGAACACAGACCATTCCTGGAAAGTCCTCAAAAGCCAGGCCGTCCGCATGATCCGGCCGGACGTGCAGAAGATCGGCGGGTATCTGGTGCCCGGTCCAGGCGAGCAGGTGGACGGCTCTAAATATCCGTGGGGATGGGAGGCGCGGGATTTTGACGATTCCGGCTGGGTCGCGGCGACGCCCATCACCGCAGGCGGGCCGCGCGGCATCAAGGACACTCCATCACGATGGATGCTGATTCCGCGAACCATTCCCTTGATGGAAGACAAGCTGGAAAGATTCTCTCGCCTGGCCCGCGCGAGTGGCTTGGAAACCCCATCGGAATTCCTTCAGGGCGCGCGTCCCCTTACCCTGCCTGCGAATTCACGAGCATCGTTGCTCTTCGATCAGAGTTACCTGACCACGGGCTATCCCGAGCTCGTCACCAGCGGCGGGCGCGGCGCAAACATCACTCTGACTTACGCTGAGGCGCTCTACAAGGGGGGCGAAAAAGGCAATCGGAACGAAATCGAGGGGAAGGAAATCCGGGGCATCGAGGACCGCTTCCAGCCCGACGGCGGCCAGCACCGCACTTTCCGGCCGCTGTGGTGGCGGACCTTTCGTTACTTGCAACTGGATGTGGAGACCGGCGAGGAACCGCTTATCATCGAAGATCTGAGGTCGCGCTTCACCGCCTACCCGTTCAAAGCTCAGGCCAGCTTCGAGAGTGACGATCCCGAGCTCGCCAAAATCTGGGAGGTGGGCTGGCACACCGCGCGGCTCTGCGCGCACGAGACCTACATGGATTGTCCGTACTGGGAACAACTCCAATACGGCGGCGACACACGCATCCAGGCGCTGATTTCTCTCTACATGGCCGGGGACGACC
>Ga0208456_1000212_pt1 | contig 48944 bp, 32 predicted proteins | sample June2015DPH_4_10_2_FD_184691 | JGI IMG/M metagenome (GOLD analysis project Ga0208456, IMG submission 184691) | Peatland microbial communities from SPRUCE experiment site at the Marcell Experimental Forest, Minnesota, USA - June2015DPH_4_100... | ecosystem: Environmental > Terrestrial > Soil >... | reverse complement strand
TGCAAAAGTACCTGGTGGACGAGATCCAGGAGGTCTACCGGCTCCAGGGCGTCAACATTAACGACAAGCACATCGAGGTCATCGTTCGGCAGATGATGCGCTGGGTGAAAGTCGAGGAAGTTGGAGACACCGAATTCCTCCTCGACGAGCAGGTGGATAAGTTCAGGTTCCGGGAAGAAAACGAGCGGGCCAAGGCTGGGGGCGGCAAGCCCGCTGCCGGCAGGCCCTTGCTCCTCGGTATCACCAAAGCTTCCCTGGCTACGGACTCGTTCATCTCCGCTGCTTCCTTCCAGGAAACCACCCGTGTGCTGACGGAAGCTTCCATCCGCGGCGCAGTGGACCACCTGCGGGGATTGAAGGAGAACGTCATCATGGGCCGTTTGATCCCGGCCGGCACGGGCCTGGAGTTCTATCGAAACTTTAAATTGTTGAGTGAGGTGGAGCCGCCTCGGCCCGAAGAGGAAGCGCCCACGGAAGCTACTATTCCGACCCCGCCAGAAGCTCCCGCTCCGGGCGTGGCCGCCGAGCTTTCTGACGAGGACACGGCGCGGACGCAGTAAGAGCTTTGCGTGGTCAGCGCCACGGCGGGACGAACACCGCTTGGGGCTTTGCCACGGCACCCCCGCGAAAGCGGGCGACCAAGCGCTACGAGCTCTGGGGAAGAAGCCCGCCGGGCGCCTGACGCGTAGTCCCTCCGCCAGCGCCTGTGAACCGTATCGCGAACTCATCGAACTCGGTCTCGCCCGAGGCCGCAACGCCATGGCCATCGGGCAAGATCGGGTGTAGGCTTCACCAGCGGCTATTAGGGGTTCGTCTTGGCGGGTGCACCCTGCGTGAAGACGAATTGTTGGATCTCGTGCCGGCGCTTTTCAGTTTCGTTAACTTGCTGCTTGTGGAGCTTGTCGTAAAGCTGAAATTCTTCCTGGCCGCGTTCCTTGTCGCCGGTGCGGACGTAGGCCTGCGCCAAACGGTAATGGGCGTCGGGGTCGTCAGGTTTGAATCGGATAGCTGCCTGAAACTCCGGGACAGCTTCTTGATCGCGGTGCTGGTCGTGAAGAAGGACCCCGAGCTGAAGATGCGCGTCCGCCAACCGCGGGTCCAGTGAGATCGACTTCCGGAGCAGGGCCTCAATCTCCGCCAGGTCCACCCCCTGACCACTCCCACGCGTGCCTTTCCAGGAACTAAGGGCATCATAGTAATAAGCGAGCGCGTTGTCGGGGTTCGTTTCCATGAACCTCTTCATTCGCTTCGCGACCTCGTCGGCCTTCCCCACCGAAACGTTGTACATCTTGCCGAGAAACAGGTAGGGCCGCGGGTCCGAGGGATTCAGGTCCGAAGCGTGGCAGAGCGCCTCGATCGCTCCGTCGTAAAGGCTGCGGGAGTAATAGGCGATGCCCAAGCCGATGTACATCCGCTGAGAGTTGGGATAAAGCGCGACGCCGCGCTTGAAAACTTCAATGGCAGGTTCGATGGTTTCGTGCAGGAGCAGTTCGTTCCCCCAGTCAAAGAGGTTGTTCTCGTTGGGGTCCATGTGCACGGCAAGCTGGTATTCCTTGAGCGCAGAGATCGGATCGCCCAGAGCCTCGTCGACCTGCCCGAGCAGGTTGTGGAGTTCGGCGGTGTCTTTCCGCCGGAGCATGTCCTGCAATAAAGATCGCGCCGGGCCAGGGTTTTTTGTCTGGAGGTAGGCAACAGCGAGATCGTATCCGTTGGCGTAGTCTTCGGGCTTCAACTTTTGCGCTTTTTCAAGATAGGGGATATCCGTTTTCAAATCACCCACGGAAAGATAAAACTCCCCAAGTTGATGATTGGCCTCGAAACTGTCGGGATGGGCGCGGAGGGCCGTTTGGAGCTCGCGTTCCACCTCCGCGGCGTTGGGGCTTCCCTGCTCTCGGGCCGGGGTCTTGAGCGCGTTGCCGGTAAGGCTCGGGCCCTCACTCATCAAACGTTGCGGGCTCTGCGCTTGTGAGGAGTACCCGGCTGCGTCGATCGTGGTTTTGACCGCGCTGGCCTTCAAGGGGGTGTCGTCGTAATAGCCGGGCTGTGGGGGGACGGGGGTCGCCTGGCCTGGGCCCGGTGGAGCTGTCGCTGCGAGAAGCAAGTCCACGGTGATGGAGGTTCCGCCCGTAACCCGCACGGCGGTTCGCGTGGCAGCCTGATAACCTGCAGCTTCGGCGGAAAGGGTGTAAGTGCCGGGTTCCACCGAGGGAAACGAATAATGCCCACTTTGATCCGCGGCGATGGATTGCAGGCTCCCATCAGCAGCCGCCAGCGTCACCTTGGCACCGGGAATCGGGGCTTGGGAAGGACCGGCCACGATTCCCGTCACAGTGCCTTTCTCGCCTGCTAGGAGGCAGCCCGTGCCCACCAGGAACGCCAGCAGCCAGCCCAGAAGGGCAGCCCTGATGAGCGCGCCGTCAGTTGAAGGTCGGGGTTTGCGCTGACCCTCGGCAGCGCGCGAAGAAGCGAGCTCGTGTGGAGAGCCTTCCGCCGCGAAGTGGTTTATCCCAGCCATAGACATTCCTGACTCGGCGCCGCGTGAGAAGACAATTGTAGCATTACGCTTCAGGCACAACCAAGACACGAACGAGCCGGAAGTGGGTCAATTTGATGTAGAGGCGGCTTTACGCCGCCATTTGGCGAGATAAACCCGCCGCTACAGCATCAAATTGACCCACTACCCACGGGCCTTGCATTGAAAACGCCTGGTACAGGGAATATAATTGGCGAAGCCTCGATTCAGCGGGCCCGAACGAGGCTGGATTCAGAGTGAAGTCACTCTCGAGAGGTTTATTCATGGAGAACAGACTTCGCCTGGACACCCAGGTTGAAAGCAAGCTTGCGAGCGATTTTGAGTCGCTTACGGACCCTTCCAAGCGGACGTTCCTGCGCGCGGCGGGATTGCTCATCGCTGGCCTTATGGCGCCGCAGGGACGCGCCCACCAGAGCCTGCACGGCGCTGCCGACGCCGGCCAAAAGGTTGTGGTCGTCATTCCTGGTGGTGTGCGCCACGCCGAGACTTTTTCGCCGGAAGGGCTGGAGAACATCCCGCACCTCTCAGCGGACCTGCTCCCCAAGGCCCTGTTCTACCCTCGCGTGCGCAACGAAGGCGTGACCGCGCACTTCAACGCGATTTCGAGCATCCTCACCGGCAACTGGCAACGCGTGGACGACTGGGGCAAGCTTGCCCCGACCACTCCGACCGTGTTCGAGCAATTTCGCAAGCGGCTCCGCGTCGATCGGAGTGAGACCTGGGTTGTGGCCAGCAATAAGGCGCTCACCAGCCTGATCGGTGCGAGCTCGGCTTCCGATTATGGCCCGGCGTATGGCGCCAACGTGGTGTTTCCCAAGCAACTGATGCTCACGGCTGTCGTCGACGCTCTCCGCCGGGGACGAACCGCCAACCTGGCTGATCGGGCCAAGGTTGAGGCCGAGCTGGAGAGCGCTTTGGAAGGGAGCAACTACGAAGGGCTGGGCTGGACCGTGTTCGACGCCGCCGACCGGCTGGATCCCCGCGTGCAGAGCACCATCGAGAACGCCATCGCCAGTTTCGTGCGGAGCGGCGGCCCGACCTCCGGCGACGAGCTCACCTTCTTGGTCAGCCGTGAGGTCATGCGTAAGTTCTCACCTCGCTTGTTAGTGGTCGTTTTTTCGGACGTGGAAGTGGCGCACTTCGGCTCTTATGCGCTCCACCTGTCGGGCATCCGAACGGCAGACCGGCTTGCCTACCAACTGTGGCAGGAGGTGGAAGCGAACCCCGAGTACCGGGGGAGGACCACGCTGGTGATTCTCCCCGAGTTCGGACGGGATCCTGATGGCTCAACGACGAACGGATTCTTCAATCACCGTGCTAACGAAGAGTCAACCCGGACCACTTGGATGATGGCTCTGGGGGCGGGCGTCGACAAGCCTCAAATCATCGATCGTCCCGTTCGCCACATTGATCTTTGTCCGACACTCGCGGGCCTGCTGGGTTGCCCGCCTCTGGATTCGCAGGGCGCCATGCTGAGGGAGTTTCGAGGTTAGCAGGAAGGTATCATGCGCGTCGAGGAGAAGTTGCCGGAGGAAGTTCAGGACGCTTTGAGGAAAGGCCTGCTGAAACGCCTACCGCTGACCTTCCTTCCCTTCGTCAATCAACAACTCCGCGAGTGGGATTACCTCTTCCCCAACGAACGGCAGTCGGTTCTGAGGCTTCTCCTTTACGTGGCAGGCCTGAATCCGGAGCAGTGCTCCGACCTGTTCCGGGATGTCGTGCAGCTCGAAGAGAAGATGGGGGTACGCCACGGGCAGTTCTCGACCACCGAACAGACGATCCAGAACTCCTCTCTGCTCGCCCGCTCGCCGTACTTTCAGGAATGGCGGCGGGCCGTGCAGGTGGTCTTCGATGCGGCTGAGCAGCATGCGCCGAGGACGAACGGCACCCCGGTCAAGTCAGGAAACCGGCTGGTTCTGCTCGTCATCCCCCGGCCTCTCCCCGTCGATCCGGCGAGCGTTTGGCGCCGGTGGCAGGGAATCGGCCGGCCTCTGAAGCTCGACCTCGCCCTATCCGGCGAGTCCCAGAGCCCTTTGGAAACCCTTCTCGCCGGCATACCCAGCACGGCCGGTGGGGGTTCCGGAGGACTGCTGGATGTTGCCCTGGGCCGCCCGGACACCCCGCCTGCGGACACTTGGATTGTGGATGCCGGAAGCAGCCTGGTCGATCACGTACTGAAGCGGGAGCCTTCCGGCACGACCGTGGCCCCGGCTATCTTACTGAGCTACGGGAGGCTGGCTCTCTACCGGGAGAGCTTCTCGCACGAGATGAACACCATGCGCAAGGACCTTGCCGACGCGGACGCGGTGTATGATCGTCTGCGCAAGGTGGAGGTGACGCGGTGGTGTCCTGCGGAAGTGGCAGCGCAACCGGCGATTCGGGAATTCCTGCGCTCGCTGTTTCTTACCGGTAACGGCGCCGTGATCTTTGGCAACTCCTTCGTGGAGTGGGCGGCCTCGGAAGCGTTTCGTCGCGCCCGGCCTTCCTTCGTGGCGGCGCAATTCGGGGTGCGCAGCAAGCCCAAACCTTTCACCGGCGTGGCCGTGTTCGACAACCCGGATCAGGTCAACCCCCTCCCTGCTGTCGACGACTTGCCGGGTAGTGCCGTGGACGCGCAAATGCTGGCGCTCTACGTGTGGTTGGCCGCCAGCCGATTCCAGGAGTATCAACGCCAGACGGCGTGCCTCTGTCTGGCCGAGAGCCTCTCCGAAGCCTACGTTGTCGCCCCACCGGAATTTTCCCTCTGGCACGAAGCGCAACCGGTTGCACTCGACCGGCTCGGCGCCGCGCTTCGCACGTGGATAGCCTAAAAGAATTGGTGATTTGTGATTGGCGATCTGTGATTGACGATTGAAGCTGGAAATTAGAAACTAGAAACTGGAAACTGGAAACTGGATCCAAGTTTCTATTTTCCAGTTTCGATTTTCTGTTCTCTCAATCACCAATCACAAATTTCCAATCACCAATGTATCAGGGCGCGCCCTTCATCGAATAGACAAACTGCCGAATTTCCGAGCGCCGCTTGTCATCCTCGGCCAAATGCTGCGCGTAGGATTGCCGGTGGAGCTGGAATTCCTTCTGCGCCAGATCCTTCTTTCCCAGGTGAACGTAGGCCTGCCCCAGCCGGAAGTGAGCGTCAGGGATATTCGGGGAGAGCCGGAGCGCTTGCTGGTACTCCGGCACCGCCTCGGCGAACCTGCGACGCTGGGAGTAAAGGTTCCCAAGCTGGAGATGGGCCTCAGGGGACGAAGGATTGAGCGCGATGGCCTTTTTCAATAAAGACTCAACTTGATCGAGGTGCGCCTGAGAAGTCTCCGGCCGCTTTCCTTTCCAAAGGCTCATGGCGTAGTAAAAGGTGGCCTGCGCATCACCAGGCCTTAGGTCAGCAAAACGGTGGAAGCGCTCCACCACCTCATCGGCCTGGCCCGGGGACCGGTCGTAGGCTTTGCTCAAGACATAGTACGCCCGCGGGTCGGAGGGGTCCAGGTCGGCGCCCCGCAAAAGGGCCTTCACGGCCTCGTCGTAGCTGCCGCGCAAGTAAAGGGCAAGCCCCAGTCCGACGGCGAGCCGCGGGGAATTGGGATAACGTTTCAGCCCCTGCGCGAAAACTTCGATGGCGGGATTGGTGGTTTGATGGAGGAGGAGCTCGCCGCCCCAATCGAAGAGATTCGATTCGCTGGGATCCATGTGCGCCGCCAACTCGTATTGGTTCACCGCGGCCACATAATTTCCGGCCTTCTCTTCAACCTCGGCGAGCAGGTTGTGCAACTCGGCAGTGTCTTTCTGCTTCAAGAGCTCCTGAATCTGCCCTCGGGCCTCCGGCAAACGGCCTGTTTCCTGGTACGCCAGGGCCAGATCGTAGCCATTGTCATAGGCGTCAGGATTCCGGCTCTGAGCTTTTTCCAGGTAGGGGATGGCCGCTGCGATTCTTCCCGTCCGCAGGTAGAACGCGCCGAGATTGTGGTTGGCGTCGAAGCTTTCGGGCTCGAGTTCGACGACCTTCCTGAATTCCTTCCCGGCCAACGACGTCTTTCCCCGGCGCACGAGGTTCGTGGCCAGGTTGTTCCGAGCGGAGCCGGACTCCGGGCGGAGCCGGACGGCCTGTTCGAAGGGCGCCGTAGCCTTCTCCTCCTGGCCTTCGGACGAGTAGACGAGCCCCAGAAGCTCCTGAACGTCAAAACTATGGGGCAAAGCCCGGGCGAGCGCTTCGAGCTCTTGCTGGGCGGCGGCATACTGCCCGGAATTAAAATGAGCAAGTGCGGATTGAAACTTGCGGTCGAGCGCCTCGCGACCCTCGGTGCCTGCCTGACTCGCTGCGAGCGACGGTGACAACGCCGCAAAAAGAACCAGACCTGCCGCCAACCAGCGAAAAGCGAACATAGCGATTTATCCTGCTCTCTGCCCATATCATATCAGGGTTCTCCTGCCGGTTTACGATCGGGGAGCACGGGCAGGAGCGCGGCCATCTTGGCCGCACTTCCTTTTGGTGCGGGCTGGAAGCCCGCGCTCCACCGGAAGCGTGCGCTCGCGTAAGGCCAATCTTCCGGGCGGAGGCATAGCCCAGCCGCCACAGGGTTCATTTCAATGTACTCGACGGCACGCACGAAGTGCTGCTCGTCCCGAATGAAACGGTCGTAGTAGTCCGGATACCAGAACTCTCCATTTCTGCCCAGCAGCCGGTTGGCTGCGTTCGAGGTGTAGGACTTCCAGGAGTGGAGAATCTCGGAAAAGCTGTGGCCTGCCATCGGAGTGAACAAAGCGTGCACATGGTTAGGCATAACGACCCAGGCCTCCAGCCCATAACGCTGCCCCTCGAAAAAAAGCAAGGCGTTTTCTACGGATTCCGCAATCTCGGGCTGCGAAAGCCAACACTGGCCGGCGCCGGAATCCAGGTAATGTTCGATTCGTTGGCGGCGCTCGACGGAAGCCCTGGCCTCGGGCATGGTTGCCAGCTCGTTTTCCCAGCGATCGAGAACAGCTTTGGGAAGCGCATCGGCCAGGCGGAAGGTAACCGTTTGCGGGATGCTTCCCCCGTCAAAGTGGGGAAGATAGCCCCGGGAATGCCATCCTTTGGGCGGCTTCATGTTTGGGAGCGCGGCCATCTTGGCCGCTCTCCTCCTTGATGCGGGCTGGAAGCCCGCGCTCCAAGGCTAAGCGCGAAAACAGAAGGGCGCCCCGATGGATTGGGGCGCCCTTATTGGTGGTGCTTTGGTCTGTCTAGAACAAGAGCCTCAAAGCAAATTGGATCTGACGTGAATCTGTGCCTGGGAAGCGTGTTGCTCCAATGTCCCCAAAGTACGCGCTATTGTAGGTAGTCGAACCGCCGATCGATACGACACCATTTCCGCCTAACCCCGGAGGCATGAACGTGGGGTGGTTGAGTATATTGAAGAACTCACTCCGGAACTGGAGGCGGAATCTCTCGCTCAACTGGAAGTCCTTGAACAGGGAGTAGTCAATCCGAGTTATGCCCGGACCGGAAACCTGGGTATCCCCCCCGCCCAACAAGGCGATGGAACCAGCTGGTACCGGGACGCAACCCGTAGGGGTACTCGTCCCAGGCTGGCAAGGCTGGGTGAAGGCGGCAGCGTTCAGGAATGCGCTAGTTCCATTGTTTGAAGTAAAGGGGTTGGTCATGCTTCCGTGCCGGTTTACCCCCGGAACGATGAACGCGGTGCACCCTAAATTGCCAGTGGTTGAGTCGATGCAGCCAATCGTTATAGGTTGACCGCCCTCGATGGTAGCGATCCATTGCATGGACCAGCCGCCGAGGATCTGTTTCTCAACTCCCGCGGCGTTCGTAAGGAAGTGTTTCCCTGGACCGAAGGGAAGCTCGTATCCACCGCTGAAGTGAAAGACGTTTCGCATATCGTAGTCGGCGTCTCGGTAATCACCCTGAATGCCGAATCCAGCCATGGTGGGGGCTCGAAATCCTTCCCCGACCCCTCCATTGAGGAGGTCTCCGGCATCACTCCGGGACCTCCCATACGTATACGTCGCCAGGAAAGTCAGACCTTGCGAATAGTGCTTTTCGAACGAGGTCTGGAGACTGTGGTAGTAACTGGATCCTTCCGTGGCAGCGTAGCTGGCACCTTGAGCGAAGTTTGGGTACGGAACGTACAATTGCGACACCACACCGCTTACCGGCAGGATTTGGTTCACGTGATTCGAGCCAGGAAACACCTCGATGTGGTGAGTATTGTTCCCCACGTACGCCAACGTTACCGTGGTGTCGCGCGCCAATTCATACTGGAAGGTCAAGTTCCAGCCCTGCGTGTAAGGCGTAAGGTAGTTGTACTGGATGCCTTCCAGGCTCAGCCCCGACGCGCCAATTACGGTCGGAGTGAGAGGTGTACAAGAAAAACCGGCTTCAAAGGGAAAGTAATTTTGGCAGGCGGTGCCGGTGAAGGTCTTAAACGTGGCGGCGTTAAGCGGCGTAACGTTGTTGGTGGCGCCGGGGGTAAAGCTGTACTGGAAAGGATAGTTCTCACCGATGTTGGGGGAATAGCCGCGGTTTTCAAACCCGTCGTAGAACATGCCGTATCCCCCGCGCATAACCAACTTCGGCGTCCATTGGTAGGCGAACCCAACACGCGGCCCAAAATTGGTTTTTTGCGAGACACCCAAGCTGGGATTGTCAGAATATACGATGTTAATAGGGACCCCCGGGTTCGTCACCCCGCCGGACGTGTAGCTGTCATTGGCCGTCAAGGCTAGGAAGCTCGGAGATAGGACGTCGGTCTTCCGTTTGGAGGGAATCAGATACTGGGCAGCGGCGCCATTTATACCTGGAATGAAGTTGGCTTGGGCGCCGAAGCGTTCAAACGTCTGGCCGAAGTAGTCCCAGCGAAGTCCCAGGTTTAAGGTAAGCTTGGAACTCACCTTCCAGTCGTCTTCGAAGTAAGCGCCCCAGTAATTCTTTCCGTCATCCGTCCTCGCGATATTGGAGGCATAGATTTGGTCCGCTCCCCCTTCGTAAGGGACTCCGCCCGTCACGGTGCTCGTGGCGAGAGGCGTCACGAGAAACTGTGCGACACCGGTGTCGTCGGTTTGCCCATAGGGAAGATCGGTGTACTGCCCATTAAAATCGAACTGGCCGTGCGACCAGGATGGCTGAAGGGTGGAGTACCTGACCCGCTGGTATTCTATGCCCATCTTGAAGGTGTGCTTGCCGTAAGTCTTGGTGAAGTTGTCCGTTACCTGGGTTGTTTCACTCACCTCCTGCGAAGGCAGAAAGGCGTTGCTCCCCAGTGTAGTATAGTTGCCGATTCCGAACGCGGGCAGGCCGCCGTTGAGGGATTCCTGGGGAATGTCCTGGATTCCATACTGGGCCGGAATTCCGAATTGGCTGGGGACGGGCCCGGTGCGGGAGGTGCCGATGCGGCTGTATCCGAGCCGCGCCTCGTTGACACTGGTGGGTGAAAACGTATGCGTCCAACTGGCAACCGGCGCAACGGAATTTGCGGTCTGAATGCCCTGCTGGAAAGCCCCGCCATCGGTGATTCCCACGAAGGGACCCGGAATGTACTGAGGATTGTCAACATAGCTAAACCGCGCGAATATCTGGTTCTTGTCACCCTTGTTGAAATCCATTCGCACGTCAAACGCGTTGCTGTGTTGGTTCCCCACGGGCGAGTCTGCATAGTTGCTGGAGAGGTTCCCATTGGTCGGCGAAGGGAAAAGGTTCAGGAGCTTAATCGCGTTCTGATCAAGCCGACCGGGGGGAAGTTGGTTCAGCCCGCAAGCAAGGGTATAGGTCGTGGTAGTGATCGGGCAAGTGCTGAAGGGATCGCGGACATAGCCCGTCGTCGTCGCTGTCATATTCGTAACGGGATCCAACGCTCCCTTGGTGACCGCTCGGGTGGTCGCGGGATCGAAAATGGTTCCTACCGGGAACACTCGACCGAGGTCATCGGTTTGAGTTCCCTTCTGGCCGTTAACAATGGCCGACAAATCGGTGTAGCCACTGTTGCGCTCAGCCATGGTCGGGACGGTGGAGGTGAAAACTGTCCCCTGCCGCTTGCGCACGCCTTCGTAGTCGGCGAAGAAGAACACCTTGTTCTTAAAGATCGGACCACCGATGGTGGCGCCGAACTGGTTCTGCCGATATTCACCCTTGTGGACCTGCCCGGCGTCTTCAAACCAGTCCGCAGCGTCGAGTAAATCGTTGCGGACATATTCCCAGGCGGTGCCGTGGAAGTTGTTCGTCCCGGATTTGATCGTGGCGTTCAGGATCGCTCCGCCGGCGCGGCCAAACTGCGCACTGTAATCCGAGGTCTGCACCTTGAACTCCTGAATGGCATCCAGGGGCGGAAGAACCACGAAATTGGTGCCGTTCAGAAAGTCCACGGTGTTCGAGTTATTGTCAATCCCGTCCAGCAAGTAGTTGTTTTGAGCGGGTCGCAGGCCGTTGGCCGAGAAGGCGCCCGACATGGCATTGCCTCGCGTGTCGGCTTCCGGCGTGTTGACCCCTGCCGCGAGTTGGGCCAGGAAGGTGAAGTTCCTTCCGTTCAACGGTAAGTTGTTGACAGCACGCGCGTTGACGACTTGGCCGACCGAGGCGTTTTGGGTCTGGAGAGCCGGAGGCGCGGCGGTTACCTCAATCGTTTGGGTAACGGCGCCCGGCTTCAGCGTGAGGTCAACGACGAGTTGCTGCTGAAGATTCAGCGTAATGTGGGATTGAACGGCTTTAGCGAAACCCGGGGCTTCGCCGCTCACCGCGTAAATGCCGATCTTGATCGGCGAAAAAATGTAGCTGCCGTCGCCGCCGGCAGTCACTGTAATCGTGAGGTTGGTCCCTTCATTCGTCAGGATCACCTTGGCGCCGGGAAACACGGCGCCGGATTGGTCCCTAATGGTCCCCTGAATCGACCCCGTGTCCGCCTGGGCATGAAGGGGCGCACTCGTCAGAAAGAAGACAGCGGGGACTACCAAGGCCAGAAAGAGAATGTGCAGGAAAAAACCGCGTCTTTCCATCGTCTTATCCTCCTGTCCTCCGCCGCGCGGGAGTGCGGCTGGAGAGTTACGAAATAATGATGAAATGAGTTTCGGCCAGCTTGGCCCGGGAATGACGCTTCGCTCTCGACAGTCTCTCCTCGGACCTCTGCTGACACATAGTTACCGAACCAAAACGTGAACCGTGGGGCGGTTTTCCTCCAGGGAGTCCTGAATGGGTTACAGCCCTCTTCTGCTCGATTCGTACGCGTCTTCGACCCGACGAAAGATAAAACACATTAAGCGGTTAACGTTGTACCACCTGCCCAACAGGCTTGTCAAGCTTTTTTTGGCATATTATTACTTTTTTTTCTTGGCCGTCTATTGTCAAAGAAAAAGGGTGGTAGTATTTTAGGGTGACGTAGTCACCGTTCTCTGTAGAGGTGTTGACTTCGCCCATGGCTCTAACCATCCGGGATGTGGCTCGCGAGGCCAAAGTATCCACGGCCACCGTGTCTCATGCCCTCAACAAAACAGGCCAAGTAAGCCGGGAAACGCGCCGCCAAGTCCTCTCGGTGGTGCGCCGCCTCGGTTACTTCCCCAACGCTCACGCGCGCAACCTGGCTTGGCGAACCAGCCGCACGCTCGGCATGATCGTCTCCGACATCGAGAACCCTTTTTTCCCGGAAGTCATCAAGAGCTTCGAGACTCGCGCCCGGCAACTCGGCTACGAAGTCATCCTGAGCGATACGAACTATGACCCCAGCCGGATGCGGCGCGCGACCGAAAAGATGCTGGAGCACCACGTCCGCGGCGTGGCCGTGATGACTTCTGAGGCCAACCTGCCCTTGATCCACGAAATCGCCCGGCGCCGGATCGCCGTCACTTTTCTGGACCTGGGGCCGGTGCAGAAATACGTCAGTAATATGCGCATTGATTATTTTTCGGGCATTCAGCAAGTCGTCGAGCACCTGTTTCAGCTTGGCCACCGGCGAATGACCTTCGCCGGCGAACGAGCGGGTTTGAAGTCGAACATCGCGCGCCGCGAAGCCTTTGTCAAGTGCATGAACGCTCTGGGCTTGGATCCCGGCCCCATGCTGAAAGGCGACCTGCGCTTTGAAGGCGGCGTGGCGGCGGGACTCACCATCTTGAAGTTGCAGCCCCGGCCCACCGCCGTCGTGGCCGTCAATGATCTGAGTGCCGTGGGCCTGATCAAAGCCTTCACCCAAGCCGGCCTCCGCGTGCCGGAAGATATTTCCGTGACGGGCTTCGACAACACTCACTTGGCGGAGTACATCACTCCCTCCATCACCACCGTGGACATTCACCGCGACTGGCTAGGGCGAATGGCCGCCGATGCCCTCCACGAGTTGTCCACCGCCGACGAGCCCCAGGGCAAGGAATACTTGATTCCAGCGGAGTTGATCGTCAAAGCCTCGACGGGTTCTGCCCCTTCCGGATAAAGCTGCGGGGAGAATCTTGCCCGGGTCACCACGAACCTTCGGTCGAGCGCATGAACTCGCTCCGACCAGAACCAATTGGCGATTGAAAGGCGCTCGTCTGGCTGCTCTTCTCAATCGTCAATCTTCAATCGACAATCGTCAATTAAGGGGACTGATCGGCGAGGGCCAGGGCGATTTGCAGGAATTGTTGCCGAGCTTGCGGCGTGAGCTCATGAACCCTCCCGCTACTAGAACTCTCCGGCGCTGCGGCGGACAGGGCTTGCTCGATCCGTTGGACATCGAGCGCGCCGCGCGGGCCGCTCTGCGTAAACCGCTCCAAAGTTTCCCGTGCCTTGTCGATTTGCCCGGTCTGGTAATAGAGCACTCCGAGCGCCGAATAACTTCCTGGCCATCCCGGCAGCAGGTCCACCGATTCTTTTAGATGCCGCTCGGCTTTCTCGATGTCCCCATCCATTACCGACAAGACCCCCACGCCCCAGAGCAGCTCACCAGAGTCTGGAGTGCGCTCAAGCCCCCGTTGCAATGTCTCTCTCGCGCCCGACGTGTTACCAGAGCGCAGATAGACCAGAGCCAGAGAGAGATAGGCTTGGTCCTGATCGGGGTTTGCGGCTATTTGCTTGCCCAACAGCTTTACCGCCTCGTCGGACTGGCCGAGGTGGGCAAGGATGTCAGCGAGCAGGGCCAAATAATTTGTTTCCTTTTGCCCTTGAGGTGAGACGCGCTGCGCGGCAGTTAGGGCGTCCGCGTAATCGCGCTGCCGGAAATAGGCATCGGCGAGGTCGTACCACGCGTCGTCCGAATTCGGATTGGATTTAAGAGCTTGCTGAAAGTGCGCCACGGCCTCGGGATAAAGGTGGTAACGCGCCAGCAGCACTCCGACCCCCACCAGGGTGCGAAAGTCACTCTGGCTCAACTGGTCGAGCTGAGCGATAGATTGCTTGGCGTCTTCGACCCTCCCCAGCTTCAAATACGCTTCGGCAAGAAAATAAAGGTTCTGGGGCCGACCGGAATGGACTTTCACCTCCCGTTCCAACTGCTCGACATCAAACCGGGTCTGCTGCTGGGGAGTAAGGTCAGCCCGCTGATCCAGATAAGCGAAAATGTTCTGGAAAGGGAAGGGTAGGGGATTGGGGTCTCGGGAAAGGGTTTGGAAGATTTTCAGATCCCTTTCCGCCGCCTCCGTCTGGTGGAGATCCCGCTCGGCCGCCTGGAGCCTGTAGTAGACCGGCGCAGGGTGAGGTTGCAATTGGGCGCACTTGCGCAACAGGGGTACGGCTTCCTCAAACTTCTTCTGGTGCATCTTCAAGTTGGCCAATTCCAGCAGGGCCTCGGCGTAGTTCGGGTCGACGTCGAGGGCTTGTTTGAGCCATTTCTCCCCCAGGTCGTATTGCCCCTGCCGGCTCGCGATGTAGCCCAGGTTGTACAGGCACGACACGTCGTGAGGATCGGCCTTCAGTCCCTGCTCCAGGTACTTCACCGCCTCGTCAAACTGTCCCTGGTGGCGGTAACAAAGAGCCATAAAAGCGTACGAGCGAGCGGAAGGGTCAACCTGGATGAGCGTCTGGAAAGTGTCTTTGGCGTTATCGACCTTCCCCGCCATGAAGTAACATTCACCCAGCGCCGCGAGTAGCTTCGGGCGGTTGGGAACAACCTTTAGTCCCTCCTCCAGCAACGGAATGGCATCTTCATAGAACGACTGCTTCATGCTGAGGCGCGCCATGAGGAAGATCACATCGGTATCCCTCGGAGCAAGCTTGTGCGCTTTGACGAGCAGCTCGAGGGCATCGAGGTCTTTGCCCTCGTCCGAGTATGTCTGCGCCATTAGATAGAGCGTCTCAGCGGAATTCGGGGAGAGCTTCAGAGCTCGACCCAGGACATCCAGGGCCTTCTCATTATCCCCTCTTCTTCGGCAGGCTTGGCCGAGGTTGTAGAGGATCTCAAAGGTGTCGGGCTGGAGCGCGTTCGCGATCTCGAACTCATGGCTGGCGGCGCTGTACTGCCGTTGTTTGGCCAGGAGCACCCCAAGCGTGAAGTGCGCGCGAACGTCGTTCTTAGCCTGCTCCGAGAGCGAACGCGCGAGTTCGAGTCCCTTCTCCTTCTGGCCGGCGCCCAAGTACGCCTGGGTCAAGTTAAAGAGAACCTCCGGGCTTTGTGGCTGCACTCGGCTGAAGCAAGTGATAGCGCCTCGCGGGTCGTTCCGGGCCAACCGGAGCAGCCCAAGGTTGTAGTTCGCGTCGTGGTTGGCCGGGTCGTAGCGCAGCGTGGTGCGGAACTCCCGCTCTGCCAGGTCGTTCTTCTGCTGAATGACGTAACTGTTGCCCAGATTGTTGTGAGTTTCCGGCGAGCGAGGGTTGATCTTCAGCGCCTGCTGGAAGGCTGCGCCCGCTCCGGCAAAGTCCTGTTGCCCTCCCAGCGCGATGCCGAGCAAATTGAGACCCTCGAGGCTCTGGGGAGCCAGCTTGAGGCCGGCGCGGATTTCCGCCTCCGCCTCTTTAGGGCGGTGCTGGGCCAGTAGGTCTCGTCCGGCAGCGAAGTGCGCGTCGGCGGCTGTCAGCGGCTTTCTTGCGACGGGAGAGCGGGGCGCTGTCTGGGCGTGGATCAAACGCAGCGGAAGCGGCAGTCCCGCCACGAGCAGCGCAAGATGCAGAACCAGCTTCGCTGGTGGCAAGCGGGCAGCGCGCTCGGCGGGCTTGTGCAACCTTCCTCGCGGCATCATGCGCCTCCTGCGGAGTGTAACTCCGTCCTTGCCAGGGAATCTACTGGCCGGTAGTGGGTCAATTTGATGCTGTAGCGGCGAGTTTATCTCGCCAAATGGCGGCGTAAAGCCGCCTCTACATCAAATTGACCCACTACCTACTGGCCCACCTGTTCAAGCATGCTCCTTGCCGCGGCGTGCTCGGGATGCCGTGACAGTAGCTCCGTCAGAATCTCGCGGGCTCGAGTCTTCTCTCCCTGCGTCATGTAAAGCCGCGCCAGGTTCAGGTAGGGCTGATCAAAATCGGCCGCCACACGAATGGCTTTCTGGAACTCCTCTTGGGCCTCGGCCGTCCGTCCCTGGCGCAAAAAGAGCACGCCGAGATTGTTGAGCGCCTCCGGATAGTCCGGGCGAAGCTCGAGGGCCTGCTGCCAGTACTTGAGCGCCCGGTCCGTATCGTTCAGTTGCGCGTAGAGCATCCCGACTCCGTAATTCACCTCCGGGTCGTCCGGGGCCAGGGCGACAGCGCGTTCTAGGGCCTGCTTCGCCTCGCTGAAGCGCTGCTCGCGGCGATAGACGTTTCCCAGGTTGAATAAGGCGAGGGCGTAATCGGGGCGCTGGCGGATCGCCTCCTGAAAATAACGGATGGCCTCACGCGTCTCGCCAGCCTGCGCCGCGAGCAATCCGAGATTGTTGAGCGCGTCGGGATACTCGTGGCGCAACTCCAGCGCGCGCTGAAGATGGCGCCGGGCTTCCTCGGGCTTCCCTTGCTTTAGATAGAGCGTCCCCAGATTGTAATGCGCTTCGGCGTAATCGGGGTCGGTTTCGAGCCCCAGGGTGAATTCCCGAATCGCTTGGTCGTAGTATCCTGCCTGCGAAAAGGCCGCGCCGTAGGTGAACATATTGCGCCGGAACTCGCCCAGATAGAGCCTCCCGGGAAACGGCAGCGCCAACCTTCCCCTGTCTTCGGGGGTTTGCGGAAGGCGCTCGCGGTCCGCGTTCAAGCGCTCCGCATCGACGAGTCCTTGATACACCTTCACAATGAACCCCTTGGGGTCGATAAGAAACGTCGTGGGCAAGCCGAGATTACGCCGCCGGTCAAACATGAAATGGTAGACAAGATTGTAAATCCCGGTCACCTCCTCGCTGGCCAGCAACACGGGCAACCGCAGGGAATTCCCGCGGACGAAGGCGCGGACCTGCGCCGCCTCTTCGGGCTTGTCGACATTGATGGCCAGCACCTCGAGAGTCCCCGGCTTCCTCAGGGTCGGCGAACGGTCAAGAGCTCTCAGAGTTTCGACGCTGGGCGGGCTCCAGGTAGCCCAAAAGTTCAGAGCAACTGCCTTGCCTCTCAGCGCCGACAGAAGATGGCTCTTCCCGGCGACGTCCGGCAGTTCGAAATCCGGGGCCAGGATGGGATCCATCAGCCAGGTTTCACAGGCGGTGGGCAGCGGCACGGCCGCCGGGGGATCTGGAATCACAGATAAAGGTTGATGGGGATGGAACGCCTTCGCCTGGAATCCCTCCGCGCCTTCTTCGATCTCGATGCGGTGATTCGCAGGCAGCCCTTCCAAGTGCTGCACGTTGCCGCTGGGCCAGCGAATCTCGGCGCTTGCGGAAACGGCCTTGCCTATTCCGAAGAAAATCTCCTTGGTGTGTTGCGAGGGGAAGCCTGTGCCGGCTTGCAGGATCTTCATCTGCCGCCCGTCTGTGGTCTCGAGGATGACGACTGCACCAATCGCGTCCCGGTTGCTTCTCGTGCCGCGCAGTCGGAGGGCCAGGGCGTTGCCAAGACCAGTCGCTTCGCAGCGCAGAATGCGCAATTGGGGTCCCGTCCGATTCTTCAGGGCGATCTCCAACCGCCCGTCATGATCGAAATCAGCGAGAGCGAAGGCTCGGCTGTCATCCGGGAAATCCAGGCCGACCGCGCCGGAGATGTCGGAAAAGGTGCCGTCGCCGTTGTTGAAGAAGAAGACGTTGCGTCGATAGCCTGCCCAGGTGCCGTCAGAGCGGATCAACTCGTTGATGGCGTTCCAGCCGAGTTCGTAAGGGAGCGTGGGATGAGCGTCCGCCGGAGACTGCGAAACCACCTGTTGCCAGAAGAAGCTTTCCAGGTCATCGCGGCTGGGCCCGGAAATCATTCCGTTGGCGATGTAAAGGTGCGAGCGTCCGTCGTGGGCGAAATCCCAGGCGTGGCAGGACCATGACCAGCCCGCCTTTTCGATTCCCGCCGCGGCGCTGCGATCCTCGAAGCGGCCGTTGCCGAGGTTGTGGTAAAGGGAGTTCCCCTTGGCGTGGTGGCGGAACAACGCACGCACCTCCGCGGGCATGTGTTCCAGAAAACTCATCTGCGACGTCAGGCGCATGCCGGAGGCTTCCCACATGTCCGAAACGTAGAGGTCGAAGTTCAGGTCGTTGTCGTAATCGAACCAGCAGGAACTCATCCCGGGTCCCACATCCACGACCCCGGCCTCCTCGGCGATGTCCGTGAACGTTCCGTCCCGGTTGTTGTGATAGAGATTCTTCCGCCCGAAATCGTTCACGACATACAGGTCCGGCCATCCATCCTGGTCGTAGTCGCACCAGTTGCAATCGAAGCTGAAGCGGTCGTTGTTTTGCTTGAGCCCTGTCGCCGCCGTGACATCTTGAAAGGTTGCGTCGCCCTCGTTGTGGAAAAGGAAGTTGGGCGGGCCGTTTCGCGCGTCGTAGTACGGCACCGGAAAGTGGTATTGCTCGAGCCCCTTATAGTAGCTGTACAAGCAGAAGTAGATATCCAGGCGCCCATCGCGATCGTAATCGCCAAAGGCCGCGCCGGTGAAGGTTCCCTGCGGTGGTTGCGCAAACCGAAACGCCCCGGGCTTCAGCGCAAACTTCCCGTTTCCCTGATTGAGGAACAGCAAAGGACCATTGGCGGTAACGACCACCAGGTCCTGACGGCCGTTGTTGTTGACGTCCGCGAAGAGGGCGCAAGGGGTGTTGTCCAGGACGCCCACGCCGGCCGCTTCCGTCACGTCCTCGAAAGTTCCGTCACCACGGTTGTGGTAGAGCCGGTTGGGGAGACCGGAAGGCTGGCAGATGTAGAGATCATCGAACCCATCATTGTCATAATCACCGGCCGCGATGCCGTTGTTTCCGTAGATGTCGATTCCGGTCGCCCCGTCAAGCACCGTCCGCCAATAATCCATGCCGCGCAGCATTTGCGTGCGGTATGAGGTGACATCCTTCAGGGCGGCGGAAGTGATGTCCACAAATGTCGGTTGAAAGGACATGCTCTGGATCTCGGAGAGGGCCTGCCACTTTGTTGCCGCCAACTTCCCCTTGGGGTCCTGATCCCATTCGATCTGCCATACGCCGATTCGCTCCAAGCGGTGCACTCGCGCCCCTGTGCCCACCAGCGTGTACCGAATCTGCGTCGAGATGCGGAGCGGAGAGGCAGAGGAAACGTCCAAATCCGCCACCGTGAACTCGGCAACGAGAAACTCGGAGATCAAACCAAGTGAAGATCGAAACTCCTCGAGAAAGGCGTCGCGACCGAGTGAAACATCGGGGGAAAAACTCACACGCGACACTGCCACAATCGAATGGTCGCTGAGGTCGCTGGTTTCGTGAAACACTTGGGGTCGGGGCGAGGCCGCCGCGAGCCGAGGCGAAAGGAACGCCGCGAGCGCGCGCAAGTCATCCTTCTTCTGGAGAAGCTCCACCGCCCAGCGCGCGAAATGGCTTTCGATCTCCCGCGCATACCTCTCGCTGGGATAATCGTCTTCCTTTTGCCGGGCTTTTCGGATCAGTTCCTCGAGGGGGGAGTGCGCCCGGTAGTGAGGAAGAATTCGGTAATCCGGGACGAGAGGGGTGGCAGCCGCCACGCGTGGGGCAGCCTCCTGAGCGAGAGGGGAGGCCATTGCCCCGAACAGCGGCGCAGGGAGGAGCAGTGTGGATGCACAGCCACAAGCGCCCAGGAAATCCCGCCGGGTAAGCGTGCTTCCGATTCGCCGTGGACGATTTCCCATGAATGCTCCCGACCCATGTGAGGTGTCGGACGCTCTAACCTAACAACAAGGTCGTCAGCAGTCAAGAAAGCCTCCTCCGGTCTGTGGTATACTTATGATTAAGTAACGTTCCAGGTGAGTTATATCAAACTGGCAGCCGATGCAATACAAGGACTATCAGTGGATCGTCGCCGATCCCCAGCTCTTGGGCGGGAGGCTGGCGATTCGTGGTACCCGGTTGTCGGTTTCTCTAATCCTCGAATGCCTCGCGGGTGGCATGTCTTTGGCAGAAATCGATGAGGCATTTGACCGCGCTTTCCCTCACGAGGCTTTGCCCGAGGTTCTAAAGGTCGCTGCTGACGTTACGAATTCCGTTCATGCGGCTGCTTGACGCGAACGTGGATAGAGATTGACCCATATGCATCGAGGATGCATATTACTGCATATGAGGACGACACTTATCATCGATCAAGATCAGCTCGAGCGCGCCAGACAACTGACTGGTATCGGGAAAAAGACCGCGTTGGTGCGGGCCGGCTTAGGGGCTTTGATTGCACGCGAAGCCGCTCGGCGCTTGGTCGCTCTTGGCGGTGCGGAGCCGGGGTTACGCTCTGTTCCGAGATGCCAGACCGGGGCGACGCGATGATTCTTCTTGATATTGCGGTTTTCTTAGCGATAGGCCACGGAGCGGTGCCTGACGCCGTGGACGCGGAGGGTGGTGCCGGCTTGGGAAAAGAGCAGCCGGTAGTTCCCAATTCGCAAGCGGAATTTGCCAGCGTGTTGTCCGTGGAGCTGCTTGACGTCGCCCTGCCCGGTGCGGGCAAAGCGCAGCAGAGCGTCGAAGGTGCGCCGCGCAGTGGACTTGTCGAAGCGGCGGATGTCGGCGCGGGCCTCTTCGGACCACTCAATGTTGAGAGCCACTTTTTTCCGCCACGTCCTCTGGCGTGAGGCCGAAGTCGGCCAGCACGTCCTCCATCGGGATGCCCTTGCCTCCTTGCTCTTGGAACCAAGCCTCCGAACGAGCAAGGGCTTGGCGTTCTTCCTCGCTCAGTGGCTCGTCATCCATCGGGGCGCTGGCGAGGGCGTGGGCGACAGGATCGAGCATGGCCTCCAGCAAGCCGACCACCGCAGCCACTTGGGTGGGGGGCAAGCGCTCGATCAATTCATGGGCGTGCTCTTTAGGGTCGGTTGTGCACATACTCTTCCCTCAGCTTCACTCTAACCGCAGCCGAGGACGCTGTCAATCCTGGCCAGCGCAGGGTCTCATTACCTGGACGACACGTCTGTTCTGTTCGACGTAGAGGCAGCTTTACCCACGTCCGGGTCGCTCGAAGTAACAGCCGTGGGCACGGAGAATTTCTTTGAGCTTCGGCGTGTAGGTGGCCATCAGGACACCGAGGCCGCGACGCCGCTTTGTTCGTACTCGTAACGCACTACGAATTCCAGAGGCCCGCTCCCGGATTCCAGCCTCCCATTCAGCTCAAGAAGTTCCGGAATTAAGATGCGGAGCTTCTTGGCCAGCGCGTTGGGGGATTCGGCTTCGGCCACCAGGCCGGGCACGTCTTCGCTTTCCGCCACCCAGACGCCGCCCTCACTGTCCCATCGGGCCTGAATGCTGTAAACCCGGCGCATATTCGCTCCTCTCGCTGCTCCTCAAAGGATTCTTGCCCACGGTCACCTATACTCTAGCACAAAGAGGACGCCTCACCACAGGTGGCGCGCACATCACGTCTTCAGCCATGTGCGCGACAGCGGGCAGCCAGCGAAATCCCCGACATTCCTAATTCAGTCGTGAGTCCCTTCGGGAGACCGCAGACTTGCACAAAACGCGAATCTGCGCCAGCCCGCGTGCCTCCTTTCGCGGGTGGCGCATGCATTGTCTTGCATGTATGCGCCACCGCCTGGGGCTCGGGCTACCGAGCACCCAGTGAGGCGGCGACATGGGAAAACAATGTCGCCGCCACCCGCGGACCGGGGAAGGCTCTCTCGCGAGAATCCGCCGGAGGTAAGTTCGGACCAGACAGCGGAAACCGACTCTGTGTCTCTTGACAGGCGGAACACGATAGGCTAGGATAGTATGTGGGGTTGTGGAAGAAAAATGCTGAATTCTGAATTGTGAATGGTGAATACGGTAGGTGGTAGCTCGTAGGTGGTGGGTGGGGAAAACCAGGTTCCAGGCGTCGGGGGATAAAATAGGATTCAGGAGTCAGAACGAAGAGCATCTACTCTCCGCCGACTGCCTTCAGCCTTTGAAGCGCCGCACGTCTGGAGAGCGGGACCTGCGCTACGTCTGCCTGCTGCTTACTGCCTACTGCTTACTGCCAACTGCCTACTGCATTCGAGGGAGGCGGGATGGAGAGGGCTCTTGGCAGGCGTGGCAGCCCTGGACAAGATGTCACCGCCGATAGGGGAAGAAAAATCTAGTAAGTTTAAAAAGTGAACGAACTACGCAGGAATGTCTATGAAAACAAAGGGTCGTATTTCCAGAGGCGGGGGTAAAGCGGGAATGTTACAGAAAACAAAGGTAGTTACGCGTTGAAAGCGGGAATGTTGTTGAAAAAAAAGGAGGTAGGTGGTAGGCGGTATGTGGTAGGTTGGGAAGAGCAGCTTCCAGATAGTGGGTCGCAAGTGGTAGGTGAGGGAGAAGGACTGGGTGCGGGTTTCGGGCGCCGGGTGTCTGGCGGATCTTCCCCGCCGACGGGAGCAGGGGTTTACTGCTGACTGTCACCAAGGTAAGCCACTGGCTTGACCAGTTCATCAGGTACGGGTGTCATATGGAATGGGGATCCACTCGAGCCGCCGGTCATTCCCGCGAAAGCGGGAATCCAGTCCGACAACAGTACATTTCCAAAGGTTTGCGTAGTGGATTCCCGCTTTCGCGGGAATGACTGCGCTCCAAATGACACCAGCACCGTTCATCAGGATGTTTTGTCAAAGAGTGCGGGGTGAAGTATGCTATGTGGCTTTGGTCCCAAATAGCCCTTGAGGGGGAGTCATGACCGAACCCTTTTTGCAGGCATCGAATTCAACACCCGCAAGCACACCCCAGCCACAATTGCAGCGGCGGCTCGGGATCCTGAACGCCACTTCCATAAACATGTCGAACATGATCGGCATCGGGCCATTCATCACGGTTCCGCCCATCCTGGCGACGATGGGCGGTCCGCAGGCCCTTATCAGTTGGTTTGTAGGCGCGCTTCTCGCCATTTGTGACGGGCTGGTGGTTTCCGAACTCGGCGCGGCTTTACCCGGAGCGGGCGGACCTTATGTGTTCCTGCGCGACACCTTCGGTCGCGAGCGCTGGGGCAAACTGATGGCCTGGATGTTCATCTGGCAGTTTCTCTTTTCGGGCACACTGGAAATCGCTTCGGGAAGTATCGGCATGGTGCAGTACCTGAGTTTCCTCTGGAGAGATCTCGCCCTGCATCCCTGGCGCATCAAGTTCCTGGCGGCAGCGATTTCAGCCTTGGTCATGTTCTCCTTATACCGAAAGATACAGGATATCGCCCGGCTAATGATGATTCTCTGGATCACCACCCTGGTCACCACCGGTTGGGTGATTGTTTCCGGTCTTGCGAAGATGAACCTGCGCCTGGCGTTCGATTTCCCTCCCCATGCTTTCAGCTTGAATTGGGCATTTCTACTGGGGCTGGGAAATGGAACCGTCCTGGTGATTTACAACTATCTCGGGTACAACCAGGTCTGTTATCTCGGCGGGGAAGTGAAACGCCCGGAACGAACCATTCCCTACGCCGTAATTCTTTCCATATTGGGTGTCACCGTAATCGACTTTCTTCTCTCCTTCAGTTTCGTGTCGGTGGTTCCGTGGCGAATGATGGTGAAGGAGGGGTCGCTGGCCTACAACGCGGTGGCTTCGGTTTTCATGGGGAAAATCTACGGTCAGTGGGCGGCCTTGGTGATTTCAGGGATGATCCTGTTCACTGCCTTTGCCTCCGTATTTGCCCTCATGCTGGGGTATTCAAGAGTGCCCTACGCGGCCGCGCAGGATGGCGCGTTCTTCCGCTATTTTGGAGTGCTTCACCCCCAAGGAGAGTTTCCCCATCGTTCGCTTGTCCTGGTCGGGTTGCTGTGTGTCATCGCCAGTTTCTTTGGGTTGGTGCAGATCATCACCGCTTTGATTCTGGCGCGAGTCCTGGTGGTTTTCGTCGGCCAGATCACCGGGTTGTTCATCATGCGCAGGTACCGTCATGAAATAAACCTGCCCTTCAAGATGTGGTTTTATCCTCTTCCCGCGATTCTGGCGTTAATCGGCTGGTTATTTGTGTTCGTCAGTCCTTTAAGCCAGCCCGGGGGATGGAGATATATGTTCTATGCCTTCGGGACCATCATTGCGGGATTAGCAGCATATCTCGCATTGGCCGCCCGAAAGCGGGACTGGCCTTTCGCCCCTCGGGCCCAGGGCGCCCAGAGTTGACTTCATGCGCAGTCATTCCCGCGAAAGCGAATCTACTTCGCAAACCTTCTGAGATGTGCTGTCGATGGATTCCCGCTTTCGCGGGAATGACTGGCTTTTCGAAAGGGATGCCACCCCAATTGACTGCATCACCGAGAGCAAGCGACATATTATCCCGTGCCTTCTTTTGGTATAATGGAGAGACAGTGGAAGGGCGATCCGTTTCGGGTGACACCAGCACGGCCGCGCGTGAACACGGACGTTGGTCTCGATGTGCTTCGTACTGTGAGGCCGACCAAAGCTCCGCATTCCTGGCACTGGACTGTGAAACCCTGTGCCCAGGCTTAGGTAATCGCGAAGACTTGGGAGCTGTCTTCCGTTTCAATTTGGGGGTATTTCAAGGAATTCTATGGCAACCACTCACGTTGAGTCGAAAGAAAGGGAATTGTTTGCCGAGCAGAAAAGGGTTGTAAACGATCTCAGCATTCAGGTCGCAACCGTAAACGGGTCAGGCAGCCAAACGGCAAACAGTGTCCTTTTGAGGGCCATTTTCCAGATGGGGATTCCCGCCGCCGGCAAGAACCTGTTCCCGTCGAACATCGCCGGCCTGCCCACCTGGTTCACGATTCGCGCTTCCAAGGAGGGGTACATCGCCCGCCGGAAAGACAGCGAGTTTTTGGTGGCGATGAACTCAGAGAGCGCCGAAGAAGATGTCTTTGCCCTGAAGCCGGGCGCCGCCTGTGTTTACGACGAGCGCCTAAACCTAAGACGGCTTCGCGATGATGTGGTGTTTTATCCGGTGCCTTTTGACCAGCTCGTGGCGCCCGTCTGCCCCGATGCGAGGTTGCGCAAGTTAGTCCGAAACATGGTTTACGCCGGCGTGCTCGCCAGGCTGCTGGGCATCGAAATGGAAGAGATCCAGATCGCCCTGCGCAAGCAGTTCAAGAAAAAGGCCAAGGCGGTGGACCTGAACTTCAATGCAGCTCAGGCCGGCTACGACTACGCCACCAGGACTTTCCAGAAGCAAGATCCTTACTATCTCGAGCGCATGGACGCGACGCGCGGGAAAATTGCTATTGACGGCAACTCGGCTTGCGCGCTTGGGGCGATGTTCGCCGGGGTCACCGTGGTGACCTGGTACCCCATCACACCTTCTTCGACAGTCTGTGAAACGTTGATCCAGTACATGAAGCGGTACCGGGTGGACAAGGAAACCGGGAAGGCCACCTTCGCCATCGTCCAGGCAGAGGACGAATTGGCAGCCATCGGAATGGTGATGGGCGCCGGCTGGGCGGGGGCGCGGGCCATGACGGCTACTTCCGGTCCCGGCATTTCCCTCATGACAGAATTCACAGGCTTCGGCTATTACGCAGAAATCCCCGCCGTCATATTCGACATCCAGCGGGTCGGACCCTCGACGGGTCTGCCGACGCGGACGGCACAGGGTGACATGCTGAAGAATGCCCTCCTCTCCCACGGTGATACGAAGCACATCATGTTGATTCCTTGCTCTGTCGAGGAGTGCTTCACGTTTTCGATCGAGGCGTTCGACTTGGCGGAAGAGTTCCAGACGCCGGTGTTCGTCATGAGTGACCTTGACCTCGGGATGAATAGCTGGATGGCCGACCCCTTCCCGTACCCTGAGAAGCCCATGATGCGTGGCAAGGTGCTCAGCGCCGAACATGTCCGCCGCCTTGGCGGGTTCGCTCGTTACAAGGATGTGGATGGCGACGGAATCGGATATCGCACTCTCCCCGGCACGCCCGAACCTTTGGCCGGTTACTTCACGCGTGGGAGCGGCCACAACGAGAAGGCCATCTACAGCGAGCGACCGAACGATTACGTGGGCAACATGGACCGCCTGGCGCGGAAGTTCGAGACGGCCCGCGCGAAGCTCCCCAAGCCGGTGATCCAGGAAAATGGCGGGCGTAAGGTGGGCATCATCGCTTATGGCACAAGCCACTGGGCGGTGCTGGAAGCCCTCGATCAACTAAAGAAAGAGCAGGATATTGAGGCTAGCTATTGCCGCCTGCGTGCTTACCCGTTCGCCCTGGAAGTCCGCGACTTCATCCGCCGGTACGATCGAGTTTATGTTGTGGACCAGAACCGCGACGCCCAGATGCTGGGCCTCTTGCGGCTGGAACTGGAAGCAGAAGACATCAAGAAGTTGCGCAGCGTGCGGCATTACGACGGCTTGCCCATTGACGCGCGCAGCATCACGGACGAGATTGTTTCCCAGGAGGCACAGAACTGACATGGCAACTGCAACCGTTCCTCCGGCATCGCCGGCCAAAGTTAACCGCCTCGGCCTTGAGATGGCCAACTACAAGGGCAACAAGAGCACACTCTGCGCCGGGTGCGGTCATAACGCTATCTCCGAGCGCATCATCGAGGCCTGCTACGAAATGGGCGTTGAACCGCATCGTGTGGCCAAGCTTTCGGGCATCGGCTGCTCGTCGAAGAGCCCGGCCTATTTTCTGCGCACCGCTTATGGTGTGAATTCACTCCACGGGCGCATGCCCTCAATTGCCACGGGCGCCATGCTGGCGAACCGGAATTTGATTGCCCTGGGCGTAAGCGGCGACGGCGACACAGCCTCCATCGGGATCGGCCAGTTCGTGCACCTGATGCGCCGGAACATGCCTCTGATCTACATCATCGAGGACAATGGCGTTTATGGGTTGACCAAGGGTCAGTTCTCCGCTACGGCCGACATCGGTTCCAAGCTCAAGACGGGTGTGGTGAACGACCTGCCGCCCATCGACACTTGTGCGCTCGCCATCCAGCTCGGCGCCACCTATGTGGCGCGTTCATTCTCGGGCGACAAGAGGCAGTTGTCAGCCTTGCTGAAAGGCGCACTTGCTCACCACGGGACTTGCATGTTGGACGTGATCTCGCCCTGCGTGACCTTTAACGATCACGAGGGATCAACGAAGAGTTACAGCTATGTGAAAGACCATGACGAGCCTTTGGCCGACGTGAGCTTTGTCCCCTACTTCGAAGATATCTCGGTGGATTATGATCCCGGCTCAACCATGGACATCACCATGCACGACGGCTCGCACATCCTGCTTCGCAAACTCGCCGAATCTTACGATCCCACCAATAAGATAGAGGCCCTTCGCTTGCTAACAGAATCCCACGACAAGGGTGAGATCATCACCGGCCTCTTCTACGTGAACACCAAGCCGGAGAACTTCCTCACCCTGCTGAATGTCGTCGACGAGCCGCTGGCGACTTTGCCTGAGTCCAAAGTGCGGCCACCCAAAGAGGTCCTCGATCAGGTTATGCAGGCACTCATGTAGCTCGTTTTTGCGTGGTGTTGCTCGTCTGCCTAGTCTTTTTTTCGACCTGGGCGACGCGCGCCTTTACCAGTCTTCTAACGAGTGCCGCCGGCAGTGGCTTGTCAATCGGGAACTGGATGGTCCCTTTGGATGTAGAAAAGCCCTTAAGCTCGTCCTTGAAGGCGTCGACAACCGATGCGGTGGGAAACAGACTGCAGTGGTTCGAGAACGCGGCGAACCACACCAGCACTCCTTTGTACTTGAACGCAGGCATCCGGTAGCTGATTGTCTCGGTAGCCTCCGGTGGCGCCGCGGACCGGATCGCCGCGCGAATTTTCTGTAAGGTGCTGCGCGCGGGCTCGGGAAGACCCTCAAGGTATTCATCCACGGTTTTCGAAGCGCCCCTGCCTTTCGCCGCAGAACTGGGATTCCCAGATTTCACCTTTTTCATATGGGCAATGATAATTGAATTTCAAGAACCCCCTCAAGGGCAAACAGGGTTTACCCGGCTTCTTTCTCCACCGGAAATCCAGCACCGACCCAGCCCCGCCAGCCGCCGTCCACCGAAACCACGCGCTTGTAACCCATCTTCTGAAGATTGTCGGCAACCAGCGCGGAGCGATAACCACCACCGCAATAGAGGAGAATCTCCGCCTCCCGGTCCGGGATCTGGCTTTCGATGTCGCGCTCGATGATTCCCCTGGAAAGGTGCTTTGCCCCGGGGATGTGCCCGGCAGCCCATTCATGATCCTCGCGGACGTCGATGAGGCAGAGTTCTTCTTTCGCATCCAGCCTTTTCTTCAACTCTGGGATAGTGGTCTCGCGGACGCGTTGTTTCGCTTCCCGGACGAGCGCCAGAAATGCGGGGGAATGCTGTTTTGCCATGGAATAGTCCTCCTGTCAGTTTACCCAATCCGCCAGGAAAATATTAATCTCATGCGGCTGCCTGGCGTTGCGGTTGGATGCGAAAACCAACCGCTTGCCATCCGGAGAGAACTGCGGGAAGGCATTGAAGCCGCCAGCGAAGGTAATGGGTTCGAGCTTCGAGCCGTCGCGATTCACCGCATAAAGTTCAAACTCGCTTGTGCCGGGATGTTGGCAATTCGAAGCGAAGATGATGCGCTGGCTGTCAGGGAAAAAGAAAGGCGCAAAGCTGGCGCCGCCGAGGTTTGAAATCTGCCGCTGCTCGGAGCCGTCGGCGCGCATCACGTAAAGGTCCATCTGCATGGGCTCGACCAGGTCTGCGGCCAGAAGCGACTTGTAGCGAGCCACTTCATCCGCAGCCGTTGGATGGCGCCCGCGATAGACGATCCATTTCCCATCTGGCGAAAAGAAAGGCCCGCCGTCATAACCCAGTTGGTGAGTTAGGCGCTTTATCCCGCTGCCATCAGGGTTCATGGTATAGATTTTGAGGTCGCCATCCCGCGACGAGGTGAAGACGATCTTTTTTCCATCGGCGGAAAGCGTGGCTTCGGCGTTGTAGCCCGGCCCTTTCGTGAGCTGTTTCACAATCTTACCGCTGTCCGTAGCATAGAAAATCTTGAAGGCCGAATAGACCCCCCAAACGTAGCCTTTGGAATAATCGGGACGCGGTGGGCACTCCGGGGTCGAGAGGTGAGTAGACGAGTAGAGGATATGCTTCCCGTCCGGATAGAAGTAGCTACAAGTGGTTTTGCCCTGACCGGTGGAAACTAGGTGCTGGTCCGAGCCGTCGGCATGCATGATGAAGATCTGGTCACACTTGTAGGGCTCGCGCGTGGTTTGGAATATCAGGCGTTTGCCGTCATAACTGAAGTACGCTTCGCCGTTTTGTCCGCCAAAAGTAAGTTGTTTGACGTGTCGGAGGTGCGTCTCCCGCGGGTCGCGCAGAGGGTCGTCGGGAGTGCCCTGGACGACCGTGCCGGCGCCGGAAAGCCCGGATTTCTGTTGGCCGCCAAGCTCCAACCCGAACACGACAATCAGCAGTAAACTTGCCAGAGCGACCCTCTGTCCACTCGCCAGCTTGCGCCGGGCGAAGAATTCTATTTGCTCCAGTTTTGTCACAACTTTGTTCCTCGTTTGTTTGTTCCCCAGGTTCATCATCGCATGCCCAGCACACTAATAGCCCACACCCTGGGGTGCTGATGTCATTTGCGGGACATGACGCTGCAAGTTGCAGTCATTCCCGCGAAAGCGGGAATCTACCCCGCAAACCCTCGGAAATGCGCAGGCGACGGACTGGATTCCCGCTTTCGCGGGAATGACTGGCATTTCGGAAGAGGTCCCATCCCAAATTACACCAGCTGCCACCCTCACCCGCTCATTTCTTTGCGCATTCGAGCGTGAACTCAAACCCGTCGATGCCCTCGCCGGCGGCCACATCCGCCCTCTCTTCCTGCTTGGGACAACCGCGACGCTTGAGAGTCACAAAATTGCGGCCGGGGATGACTTCCAATGCCACGGCGCCATCATTGCCGGTTTCTCCCTTCACGTTGTCCAAGACGGTCCCATTCGACCAGGCTGTCTCGAGGCCGACGCGTTCCAATGCCCGCCCGGCGCTATCGGTAATACGAAAAAGCACGGGTTTGTGGAGCATCTTTTGGGGCTCGTAGATTTCCGGCGGGATCATGACCATTTCCTGAGTTGCCGAAGCTTCGGAGGGCGTGAGCTGGACGTGCCGGAATAGTACCGTATCCTCCGTGGCGCCGTCGCGGCGCGCCGTAATCCAGTAAAGGCCGGGTGGAAGGCTGGAGAACGAATACCGGCCCTCTGGGTCGCTCGTCGTCTGGTCCATGAGGCGTTCGGCATGATCGCTTAACGAAACGATGGCATCGCGAATTGGAACTGAATCCGGGGTGTTGACTGTGCCGGAGACTTGCCCACGCGACTCGGGGCTGGGGGGCTGAAGCTGAATCTCAATCGCGTCGCTCGAAACTTCGCCTTGCCAGACCGTTACCTTCAGGTTGCGTTGGATTTCTGCCGCGTTGGAATACTGGGCCGTGTAGGTGAGCGATAGCCGGTACGTTCCCCAGATCGGTTTCTGCACCTCGGAAAGAGCGGGCGTCAGTCGAATCGTGGTCCTCTCTTCGTAGTCCTCGCCGGGCGCCAACCTGGCCAGCTTCGGCTTGGGAAGGCCGACGCTCTCGAAAACCGCCCCTTGAGCCGGATTCGAGATGGCTGCCTGCCCCGCGCTTACCGGCTCGAGTTTGACAGCGAGCATCGAGCCGCCCGTAGACTGCGGGCTGGTGTCCTCTTCCAGCAGCCGCCTCGGGGTTGGTAGCTTGCCCCGCGCGTGCCGGTAAAGCCAGACAGTCTCGTTGCCGGCATTGTGGACATGAAGAGTTATGCGCGCTGGGAACGGCGCCGCGATGTTCTGCTGCTCGATGGAGATAAGGAACTTGAGAGGTGTGTCAACTGCCGCTCCTTGACCCGGCAGAGTGAGAGGCACGAGTAACAGCAGCGTTTTGACAAAACCAGCTCTCGATGATCGAGGTCTTCCCATTATCATTGGGCCTGTATTTCTACCATGCTTCGAAGTGTCTTGAACGGACAAGTGTCAGATAGCATCAATCATACCACGAGACGCAGGCGCTCATTCACTAGACCCCGACCTCCGGTGCTGGTGTCATTTGGGCTGGGACCCCGTTCGAAGCGCCAGTCATTCCCGCGAAAGCGGGAATCCAGCCCGTCGACAGAGGATATCCGAACGTTTGCGGAGTGGATTCCTCCCGCTTTGGCGGGACGGGAATGACTGCGACCTGCAGCGCCCCTGGCTCGCAAATAACACCGCTACCCAACTTCCACAGCGCCACGCACCGCAACTACGGGAGCCGCAGGGGTCCGGCCTACTTTCTCACCTCCAAAGTCACCTCGCGCGTAACCTTCTCTCCCTTTCGCAGAACGGTTACCGAGACCTTGTCGCCCGGCTTGTGGGCTCGCAGGGCGTAAGTAAAATCGTAGAGGTTGTCGATTTTCCGGCCACCGAAATCAATCAAGGTGTCTCCAGCCTTGAAGCCGGCTTTGGCGGCGGGGCTGCCGTCGCGCACATCCGCGAATTTCACCCCACCGTGCTCAGCTTCGCCGAAGTCGGGGATGGAACCGAAGTAAGGACCGTATCCGCCGCCACCTCCCATTGCGGAAGGAGTGGGCTCTGCCACGCGTACGAACTGCGGCTTCTCTGTCAATTGGTCGAGTCCGTTGACCACCTGCGCCACCAATCGCACCACCTTCGCCCCATCCTCGGCATTTATTTTCTCCCAAGTGTCGGACGGCTTGTGATAGTCGGAGTGAAGGCCGGAGAAGAAGAAAAGCACCGGCACGCTCCGGACCGTAAAGGACATGTGATCGCTGGCGCCATACCCCGAGCCTGAATAGCTCAGATCGAATCCCAGGTCGCGGTCAGCATCTTCCACCAGCTTCTTGAATCCCGGAGAGGTTCCGGTTCCTCCCACGTAGAGCTTGTTTTTGGAGACGCGGCCGATCATATCCATGTTGACCATGCCCAGCGTCTTGTCGAGGCTGCAGGCGGGGTGATTGGTATAGTAGCTGGAGCCAAGCAAGCCGGTTTCCTCTCCCGCGAAGGCTATAAAGAGGAGCGTGTGCGCGGAACGAGGGCGTTCATGCGCGAACCCGTCGGCTAATTCGAGCACGGCGCTGGTTCCGGAAGCGTTGTCGTCCGCGCCGTGGTGGATCTGACCGATCTGGCTGGGGGCGAGCGAATGTTGGTCGCCTAGCCCAAGATGGTCGTAATGCGCGCCGACGACAATGCACTGGCCGGCGAGCTTCTCATCCCGGCCTTTCAAGACGCCGAGCACGTTAGCTACCTCCTTGCGAACGCGCTTGACGTCCACGGACAGAGCAACTTGCGCCGAGGGTTCCAGCGCGAAGGAGTGGTTCGAAAGGTCCTTGTCAATAGCCTGGCGAAGGTCTTCCAGGCTCTTCCCCGAAGGCTTGAGCCACTCATCCACGACCGGCGCCTTCACCTGGAGAGCCGCGACTTGCATCTCTTCCGGACCAGTGAGCGTGCCAAACTTGACCAGCTCATCGGGCTCGCCAGGGTGATTCCCGAGGTCATTTACCAGGATCATCCCGACCGCGCCGTGGTTTCTTGCGTTGATGGCCTTGTTCACAATTTCCGCGTGCGTGGTGAGCTGTTTTCCCGCGAAGACACTCTTCTCGTCGTTTTCCTGCGGCTCATGCCTGAGCACCAAGACGATCTTGCCCTTGGCGTCCACGCCCTTGTAATCGTCGTAATTGAACTCGGGTGCGGTGATTCCATATCCCGCGAAGAGCAGCGGCGCTTGAACCGTCACTGCCTCCGAAAAGCTGAATGGAACAAAATCCTGAGCGGGGGTGAGGGCGGTGCGTGTGGCGCCGCTTTGGTAGGTCACGGAGTTGTTGGGACCCATTTGCGCGCCTACCGTGATCTTGAAACGTTGGAGGTAAGTTCCGTTGTCTCCCACAGGTTTCAGTCCGAACTTCTTAAAGCGCTTGGCGATGTATTGTGCAGCTTCATCAAGCTCTTTTGTGCCGTCTCCGCGCCCTTTCAACTTGTCACTGGCAAGATACTTGATGGGTTCCAGGAACTCCTTGGAGGTGAACTGCGGCTCTGCTTCTTTTGCCGGGGAGGGTCCTGCGAGCGGCGCAAGGAACAATGCCGCAGCAAGGAGCACAACCCACCTTGCGAAAACACGACTTGAGATTCGTCGGAGGTTCGTGTAAAACGTTTTGCGATCAGACATGTTTCTCCTTTCACAGCGCGGCTTGGAAGCCGCATCCAAAATGTGACTCTCTGTGTCCTTCGTGCCTCCCAAGCTCTAACACAGAGCACACGGAGCATCTCAGTGATCCCGCGCCTGCGGGACTCTTCTGGCCACGGAGGTCACGGAGACGCTAACGACGCGAAGAGAAATCTCCATGGCGCGAGAAGAAGCTGACTGCTACTTCTATAGAGCAATTCAAAGCACGCGCAAAATCAGACACTTCAAGTAGTGTGTTTCGGGCACGGTCAACAGTATCGGGTGGTCGCGCGACTGCGTGCGCCGCTCGACCACGGTCAAAGTGCGGTGAGCATCGAGCGCCGCGCCGGCGATGACTTCGAGCAAGTCCGCCTCGCTCACATGATGCGAGCATGAGCAGGTGAGGAGGAATCCGCCCGGGTTCAGTATCTTGAGCGCGCGCAGGTTCAGCTCCTTGTAGCCGCGCAGCGCCGCCTCCAGGTTGGACTTCTGCCGCGCAAAAGCCGGGGGATCAAGCACGATGGTGTCATAGTGTTGTTTTTCCTGGTCGGCGGCCTTCAAGAAGTCAAAGCAGTTGGCTTCCTTCCATTGCACGTTTGTAACGCTGTTTAATTGCTGGTTGCGGCGCGCGAGGTTGACCGCTTCCGGAGAGGTGTCAATCCCCAGGACGGAATCGCACTGCCGCGCCAGATTGAGCGCAAACCCGCCCGCATAGCTAAAGCAGTCGAGCGCGCGGCCTCGCGCGTATTGGCGGGCCGCCAGGCGATTCTCTCGCTGGTCGAGAAAGCCGCCGGTCTTCTGGCCGCCCATCAGGTCGAAGAAAAATCTCAATCCATTCTCTTCCACCTCAGCTTCGCTAATGCTTTCGCCGGCCAGTGTGCCCTTCTGCTCCGCAAGTCCCTCCAATTCCCGAACCGCCACATCGTTGCGCTCCAGAATCGAGTGTGGCGAAAAGGCCTCCTGGAGAATCCCCACAATCTGCGGCTTCAGCCGGTCCATGCCCTGGCTGAGAGTCTGGATGACGAAGCATGGGCCGTAACGGTCAATAATGAGAGAGGGAAGCAGATCGCCTTCCGCAGAGACAAGGCGGTAGGCTTGAGCGCCGTCCACCACTTGCTGCCGAAAACTCGCCGCCGCGGCTACGCGCTCAGCAAGAAAGGCGCGGTCGAATGGGCGCTCTTCACGTGTAAGCAGGCGCAACGCGATCAGAGACTTGCTGCTGTAAAGCGCCTGCCCCCAAAAATGCCGTCTTCGGTCCTGCAGACGAACCACGGCCCCGGGGCCTGCCTCACCCGCGTCCAGGACGTCGGCGCGGTAAATCCACAAGTGACCTGAGAGGACTCGGTCCACTCCCCGCTGTGAAATGGTGACCGCCTGAGAGAGCATAGTGAAACTGTAACACAAACCGTCAACTTCTTTGTGGGCAGAGAAGATTTCGCGTGCGTTTATAGTGTGGTGTCCCGGCTGATTGTTCACAACAACCACCCCCTACCCCCTCCTTACAAAGGAGGGGAGCCAGCTCACCGACTCCCCTCCTCTCTGAGGAGGGGGCCAGGGGGTGGTGGGCGTGCGTGGCCTGTCACTGATACAATTCCTGATCGATGCTTCTCCAGGAATTCGATTACCAGCTTCCGCCGGAGTTGATCGCCCAGCGGCCTCTGGCCTCCCGTGACGCATCGCGGATGATGGTGCTCGACCGCGAAGCGGGGACCTTTAGGGACCAGGTGTTTCGAGATCTCCCTCAAGTCCTCGAGCCCGCTGATCTTTTGGTTTTTAACAACACTAAAGTTTTTCCAGCCCGCTTGCTCGGGCGGCGGCGGGGCCTCCACTCACAATCCATTGGAAAGCGCAATCCCGCGGCGCGGGAGTTTCTGACGGGTGAAGTCGAGTTGTTGCTGACTCGGCAGGAGAGCGGGGATGTCTGGGAGGGGCTTGTCCACCCGGGCCGAAAGGTGAGAACGGGCGAGGTACTTCTCTTCGGCGAGGGAGAATTGCAGGCAGAAGTTATCGGCCGAGGTGATTACGGAGTGCGCCGCGTGCGTTTGAGGGCGCATGAAGGTACCATCGAAGACGCGATCGACCGCCTGGGCCATGTTCCTCTGCCACCCTACATCCGGCGCGCCGACGAAGCGCAGGACCGCGAGACCTACCAGACGATCTACGCCAAAGTCCGTGGCGCAGTAGCCGCCCCCACGGCAGGTTTTCACTTCACGGAGAGAGTCATCGAGGGGCTGCGCCAGCGCAAGATTGAAAGTTGCGAGATCACACTTCACGTGGGCCTGGGGACGTTTCAGCCGGTGCGGGTGGAGCGCGTGGAAGATCATAAGATGGAAGCCGAACGCTATGAGATTTCCCCTGCCGCCGCAGTCGCTTTGAATGGGGCGCTCGAGCAAGGCCGGCGCATCATTGGCGTAGGCACCACGAGCGTCCGCACCCTCGAACATGTGGGGCACGAGCGCGGCGGAAGAATCGAGCCGGGGAGAGGGGAAACGAGCTTGTTCATTTACCCCGGATTCACATTTCGCGTGGTCCGGGGGCTGCTCACCAACTTTCACCTTCCTAAGTCCACCCTGCTCGTGCTGGTGTGCGCCATGGCAGGCCGCGACCTCACACTCCGCGCCTACGCGCACGCGGTTCGAGAGCGCTACCGCTTTTACAGCTACGGTGACTGCATGCTTGTGCTCTGACAGATTGCGGATTCACTCATGCCTTCCGCGCAACCCGCCCAGTAGACCGAACATCCAACTAACTTCATGCACTTGGGGCTTTCCGGTATTGGTGACTAAAACTTGGGTGAAGCGTCTAAACCCTTAACCACTGGATTTGGAAGGGAGCTATCCAGAAGGTAGAAGTTGCCTTTGGAGGGATGTATCGGTTTATGAAGAAAGCCAAGCTGCCATTGCCGCTGTTGATCCTGATTTTGGCTATCCTCTTCGCGCTCGCCAGCACTTTCGGGGAGTGGATTGGCCGTCCCGCATCCGCCTCGCGCACCCATCCGAGCGATACAGTGGAGCAGCAACAAGCCGCCATCGTCTATGTCCGGGTCATGTCCTGGCTCTCGCGAGTGATAGCTCATCCCGCCGCTCACACAGAGGACAAGGGTGAATCCGCGCGACCTGCCGAACCCATCAAGGCGCCAACTCATGGAGTGGCTGCCCACCGGCTCCAGTTGTGCACCTTGAACAAATCCTCCCGCCCCTCAACGAGCCTGTGCAAGTCTTCCCGTGGTACTTTATCGCCCACCCAACAATCGGAAAGTTCAAGGGCAGTCCTCTCCGCTGCCGACGTGTTGCGGAATTCGAGCACAACAGCCAGCGGTTTCTGACCAGCAGCAAGCGTAGCGCCCGCCAATGAGAATGGCGGGCCCTCCGTCGCGGTGTCACCACTGCACCCGCACGCGATACTTCAGCACGGATTCCGCATTGGCTGCCACCGCCACAGTGAACTGCGCGGCGAACGCAGCCGTCTTTTCGTACTTGTAGTTTGAGTCGAGCATCGTCCAATCGCCGCCAATGGGTTCATTCACAACCACGGTAATGGGCTCCGGCTTGTGATTGCGAAGTGAAATCTCGAAGGCGAACTCGAAAGCGCGGCCATAAGCTTTAAAATCCGTCTGCTTTCTTTCCGCGACCACATCGAAAGCGTTGCCGATGTGTAGATCGAGTGTTTCATCCTTGGGAGTATGGCCGATGCGGTCTTCGCCGATGAATTGCACCCGCCCCTTCGAGTCGCCTTGATATACCCGCCCCGTTCCCGCCGGCAGCGGGATGCCGAGAGAGTTTTCCTGTGAGTTTTTGAACTTAATGTGGACTTGGACCGGTTCTTTAATGGGCTCCCCGGGGCGCTGGGCGTTGTGGTAGTAGTATTGCTGTCCGTCCACCTCGAAAATCTTATTGAAGCTGACCCCCGTAGCGTCAAGCAAGCTGATCTGCTTGGTTTCATTGTCCCGGAGGTTGGTACGACGCTCGAGCGTATAGAGGTGGTACTCGGAGATCGGTTCCTGGACAAATTGGGTCGCCGCAGCTCCAGTGGCCCTCATCGCCATAGGCCGGGGTGCCTTAGCCTCCGCTTCGTAGACCCTGTGTACCTCGCCCGCCACAAGCTGGAGCTGCGCATTCCGAAATGCCGTTCCGCTATTGTTGATGACCGTAACCCAACCGTTCAAATCCGCCGCCTTCTGATCCGACCGAATCGTGAGAACGTAGTCGGCGTTCCAATTGACCTGGTTGGTCAGGTAGGATGCTTCCACCGTCTGCTCGCCAGCCCTCGAGTTGTCCAGCAGCCACACCAGGGTCGGCTTGCTATAAAGGTTCTCCGGCAGGTCCGGGAATACATAACGGTCAGCCCCCATCCCGGTGATGATTTCGTTTCCGACTTTCCACACCGGCGCTTCGTTAAGGGCAAGCAGGGTGGCTTTAACGGGAACTTCCTTGGTGGAATTGTTCTCGGTAACCAACCGCACAAGGGTCAGTTCTTTGCCCACGTATTTTTGGAGAAGCTTCTGCGGGCTCAGCAGGTCGTACTCATAGTTCTGCTCCAGGACGCTCAGCTCCTTGGGGGCGGTGAGCGAGACGATGTGGACCGTGGCCGGATTCACCTGAGCCGCAATATCCATGTAACGTAAGTCCAGGCTCCCCGCGGGAAGCCGCAGCCTGCGCACGTCCCGCACCAGTGCGACGTTGGAGTTGTAAACGGTCACCGCCAGGTCTTTCTGATCCTGTTGCGTGGAAGTCACGGTGGTTTGGGGGAAAGATTGCGCGCCCATCAGGAGCGTGATTGCTACGGCGCAGACGAGTTGGCGCGGCGTGCGTTGCTTCAGCATAAGTCACCTTCCGGTTCCAGAAATGTCATGCCAGACTTTTGGAAGCATCCAGCCTAGCGCGTGTTGCCCCAAAATAAAAGGCGAAATCCCCGCCGCAACAACCGAAACTGGGGCACGGCATCTTACCCGCTGCATACAGCTTCTCTGCTTGTGGGTTTTTTTGCCTCGCTTTGCGCTCTCTGCCTTCCCCCCTATAATCTTTCCAGACTGCTTGACTTTCAGGTAGAGCGGCGGTTTAATGAACATTTTAGGGTTGCGGGGCGGTCCGCGTAACATTTCGGAAACAAATCGTCGAAGAGCACACAAGTCGTTGAATTCGAAGCGCTCGCGAGCTTGTGCGTCCAGGGCGGTTTGGTCTTTTGCCCACCGGGACGGGGTTTTATGCGGGTCAGCACATATCAAGGCCTTTCCAATTTAGCAGGGAGGATCGTATGGCTGAAAAGAGGATCATTGCAGTAGTAGGTGCAACCGGTGCGCAGGGTGGCGGCTTGGTCCGCGCCATCTTGAGCGACCCGCGGGGTGGCTTCAGCGCGCGCTCTCTAACGCGAGACGTCAACTCTGACAAGGCAAAAGCATTGGCAAAGTTGGGCGCCGAGGTGGTCGCCGCCGACGTCGACGACGTGGAGAGCCTGAAGAGGGCGTTTCAAGGCGCCTACGGGGCGTACTGCGTCACGTTTTTCTGGGCGCACTTCTCGCCGGAGAAGGAGTTAGCCGAGGCCGCCAACATGGCCCAGGCGGCGAAGCAGGCGGGGATCGAGCACGTGATCTGGTCGACCCTCGAAGACACGCGCAAGTGGGTGCCCCTCAGCGACAACCGCATGCCCACCCTTATGGGCAAATACAAAGTGCCGCACCTGGACGCCAAAGGCGAGGCCAACCAGGTGTTCACCGACCTCGGCCTGCCGGTGACGTTCCTGCTGACGTCGTTCTACTGGGACAACTTCATCTACTTCGGCATGGGCCCGAAGAAGGGCCCGGACGGCAAGCTGGCTCTCACAATACCCATGGGCGAGAAGAAGCTCCCGGGCATTGCCGCCGAGGACATCGGACGCTGCGCCTACGGCATCTTCAAGAGGGGCCGCGAGTTCATCGGCAAGACGGTCGGCATTGCCGGCGAGCATTTGACCGGCGCGCAGATGGCCGCCGCGCTCACCAAGGCGCTGGGTCAAGAGGTGCGCAACAACGACGTGCCACCCGAGGTGTACCGCAGCTTCGGTTTTCCAGGCGCTGAGGACCTGGGCAACATGTTCCAGTTCAAGCGTGACTTCAACGAATACTTCTGCGGGGCGCGCAACCTCGAGGTCGCCCGAGCCCTCAACCCCGCGCTGCAAAGCTTCGACGCGTGGCTCGCCCAAAACAAGGCCCGTATCCCGCTTGGGTAACCCAAAGCCAGCGCCTAATCGCGCCCCAACCGCACCGCCCGCAAGCGCGCGCCCGCTTAGCCCAACTTCAACACTCGGTGGAGTGAAGTGGTCTATTTAGAGAGAGTTGGTACTCAGATGGTAGGCTAGGACGCACAAGAAGATATGCGTCTGGGTACGCTTCTCGAGTTGGTGGGAGATGGGCCGCTGTCGCCGCGGCGGGCCTACCTGCTTCTCTCCGGACATTTATCCGGTCATTTGTATGTCTTTCATACGACTTATCTCTGTGATACACATGGAATCCATGAAAGCCACGGAAGTTGAAACAGAACGCCGGGAGCCTGCAAGCGGCGCGGTCCCCACCTCGCCGCCGCGCACGGAAAGATTGGTCTCGCTCGATGCGCTGCGCGGCTTCGATATGTTCTGGATTACCGGCGGCACCGCGATCCTGCTCGGCCTGGGTAAGGTCATCCAGCGCCCCTTCTTCGACAAGTTCCTCGAACAGTTCGACCATGTGCCCTGGCAGGGCCTGCATTTCTATGACCTCATCTGGCCCCTCTTTATGTTCATCATGGGGGCGGCCATCCCGCTGGGGGTGGCGAAACGACGGGCCAGGGGCGAGAGTGACCGCACCCTGCTGCTCCACGCCGTCTGGCGGGCCATCGTCATGTTCTGCCTGGGAACGATCACGCAGGGAAATCTCCTCTTGTTTGATTGGTCGAGATTCCGTCCCTGTTACAGCGTGCTGCATGGACTCGCCGCGGGCTATTTGGTGGCTAGCATCGTGGCATTGAAGGTGAAGCCGAAATGGCATGCGGCCACCATCGCCGCTCTGCTTCTTGTCTACTGGGCCCTGGTGATGCTGATCCCCGTGCCAGGGGTGGGCGCGGGAGTCCTGACTCCGCAAGGCAACCTGCCGACTTACGTGGACCAGCTTGTTCTCGGCCACTTGCATTATGGTGAGAATACCTGGTTCCTGAGCTATCTGGGCTTCGGCGCCTCAGTGTTGCTGGGCGTGCTGGCCGGGCAGATGCTGATCTCCGACCGTACGCCGATGAGCAAGATCTATCGCCTGCTGACCGCGGGCTCGGTGAGCCTGGTGGGGGGACTCCTCTGGAGTCTGTCGTTTCCCGTGATCAAGCTGATGTGGACAAGTTCTTACGTGCTGATCTCCGGCGGCCTGAGCTTTATGGCCTTGGCGCTCTTCTACTGGATCATCGACGTGCTCGGCTATAAGAAGTGGGCCTTCGGATTTATCGTTATCGGCATGAATTCCATTGCGGTTTACGTTGCCACCGAAATCTTTGATTTCCGGCACGTGGGTAACATCTTCGTGGGCCACCTGCTGCCGCTTATCGGCCGTTGGGCGGCATTAGTCGAGGCCAGCGGCGCATTTGCCGTCGTCTGGTTAATACTTTATTGGATGTATCGCAAAAAGGAATTTATCAGGATCTGATGGCCGGGCCCCAGCTCCACGTCCCCTGATCCACGTTCGACCAGAGCGGGTAGCGCCCGCCACTAAGATCGGCGGACCGTAGGCCGCGGCGGGCGCCACCTGCTGTCATTCCGCCTTGGCAGCGCCGCCCGCCACGCGCAAACACCCGGTAGCTGCCGCGCGGTCTCCCGGGGATGGATGCCGCCGAACCGGGGAAGCGGTGCGGGCCTGTCCGATTCAGATTGATGACGTGTGGTGGCTGGAGCAATATCGTGGCTGAAGGCGCAGCAAAAGCCCACCTTCAGAAAAACCCTGACCGTGGCCCCCGCTCTGCCGACCGCGCGCCCCTCGACTTTTCCCTCCAGAAGGTATATAAATATCATATACGATGACTCTGTGGACTGACTGCACTGGTTTTGATTGGGATACGGGCAACTCCGATAAGAACTGGACCGCCCACCGCGTTTCGGACTCGGAGTGCGAGGAGGTCTTTTTTAGCCGTCCCTTCGTCGTTCGCCAGGACCTCCAGCACTCCCAGGAAGAGCCCGGGGGTTATGCACTGGGGCAGACGGATCGAAGCCGCGGGTTATTTGTCGTCTTCACCATTCGAGGGAAACTCATCCGCGTGATTTCAGCCCGCGACATGACGCGCAAGGAACGGAGAATCTACCAAACCCATGCGAAAACTGAAGAAGAAGGTTATTCCGAAATTTAAATCCGAAGGGCGCGAAAGAGCCTTTTGGGCCAGCCACGATTCGAGCGATTACCTGGATTGGACAAAAGCGCAACGCGCTCTGCTGCCGAATCTGAAACCATCGGTCCGAACGATTTCACTGCGCTTGCCTGAAGCTCTCATCGCCCGGCTCAAAGTCCTGGCGAACAAGCGCGATGTACCCTATCAATCGCTGCTCAAGGTTTTGCTGGCCGAGCGGCTGAAACAAGAGGAGGCGACACAAGTGCCGACCTTTCGCCCCGCTCAGAGCCTGCCCTGAGCGCAGCGAATGGGGCAGGCTCTGAAGGCTGAGGGCGAGAGGTTGGCTTGGCGCGCCCATCGCAAGAAACGCGCCGTGTGCGCCACCCGCGGACGCGGGCCGTGTTGAACGAGGATGAGCTCGAAATCCTGGCGCGGGTCATGCAGGCGCGGCGGGAGGAGCACGGCTCTCCTCTGACCGCCTGGGTGTTTCTTCCTGACCCCGCCGCGGCGGGGCCTGCGATCCTCGGGCCGCGATATCTGAAGGGCCTCTCCCTCGTCGTGGAATCGGTGCAGGTCAGCTCCACGCGGCGGATCAATGTGCAACGTGGAAAGCTCGGGCGACTTTGGCAGGGACGATTTTCTCTATCGAATCGTGCTGACTGCGTGCTACGATCCTGGGCGCTGCGGAGAAGGCCCGTCAGCGTGCATTGCACTCGTGTTGACCACCCAATTCCTGAACTTGGAGAGGGAGGAACAAATGACTGAGAAAAGAAGAGACGCGACGAATCGTCCATCGAAGAAGCTGATCTACGCAATCACGGTGCTTTTACTCGGCGTCAGCACAGCCATAGCGCAGAACAAAGCTGATCCGCTCAAGAGCGGATTTGAGAATCCGCCCGAGGGTGCGCGTCCGCGGGTGTGGTGGCACTGGATGAACGGCAACATCACCAAGGAAGGCATCAAGCTGGACCTGGAGTGGATGCACCGGGTGGGTCTGGGCGGCTTCCAGAATTTTGATGCGGCGCTGGCAACGCCCAAGGTGGTGGAGCATCGCCTGGCGTACATGACGCCAGAGTGGAAAGATGCCTTCAAGTACGCGACGATCCTCGCCGATCAACTGGGACTGGAAGAGGCGATTGCAGGTTCGCCGGGCTGGAGCGAGAGCGGTGGTCCATGGGTCCCGGCGTCGCAGGGAATGAAGAAGTATGTGTGGAGTGAGACATTAGTCGAGGGCGGGAAGCCATTCAAGGGAGCGTTAGCCAAACCGCCGTCGAACACTGGGGCCTTTCAGAACCTGGCCATTCAGGACCTTCTCGAAGCGCCAGAGGGCGCTCGGGCGATTCCGCAGTTCTACGCCGATGCTGCGGTCATCGCATACCGCGCGGCAGCAAGTGATGTGCCGGTCGAATCGTTGCACCCAAAGGTGACGGCGAGCGCAGGCACAGTTGACGCGGCGATGCTCAGCGATGGGGACCTGCAAAAAACAACAAAGCTTCCAATCCCAGCAGCCGGCGAAAGTGCCTGGATCCAATACGAATTCGCTGAGCCCCAGACGATGCGCTCCGTTACCATGGTGATGAAAAATGTGAATACGATTGCCGCGCTGCTGGCCGGGATCACCAACCCGGAGAAATCCCTCGAGGCGAGTGATGACGGGCAAAACTTCCGGGCCGTAGTGAAGCTTCCTGACGGTAGCGCTCCCGAGTATACCGTTTCTTTCCCACCGGTGATGGCGAAGTTTTTCCGCGTCGTTTTCAAGCGGACACCCCCTCCTCCTTTGCCTGATTGGTTGAGCGGCATGGACCCCACTTCACTGGGGATCAAGATTGGCGCACCTCCGACCGACTATGAAATTGCCGAGCTGGTGCTGCATCCGGGAGCGCGGGTCAACAGGTTCGAAGAGAAGGCCGCCTTCACTCCCCTGCCCGACCTCTATCAGTTCGCGACACCCCCCGTCGCTGCAACCGAAGTGGTTTCAAAGTCCGATGTCGTCGACCTGACTTCGAAGTTGGGCGCGGACGGTACGCTGGAATGGACACCCCCAGCCGGCCATTGGGTCATACTCCGGTTCGGCTATTCACTCTTAGGAATCACCAACCATCCGGCGACCGCAGAGGCTACAGGCCTTGAAGTCGACAAGCTGAACCGCGGCTTTGTGAAGAACTACATGAACGGCTACCTGGACAGCTACAAGGAAACGGTAGGCGCGCATTACATGGGCAAGCGTGGCATCCGGTACGTGATTAATGATAGCTGGGAGGCCGGGTCGCAGAACTGGACCGACGACATGATCGCTCAGTTCAAGAAGCGGCGTGGCTATGATCCGCTGCCCTGGATGCCGGTTCTCACCGGGCAGGTGGTCGCAAGCGCCGAAGCCAGCGACCGGTTCCTGTGGGACTTTCGCAAGACCATTGGCGATTTAATCGCGGACGAGCATTACGGCCAGGTGGAGGCATCGCTGCACGAGCGGGGCATGGGCCATTACGGGGAATCTCACGAGGGCGGACGCGCCTTTGTTGGCGATGGCATGGAAGTCAAGAAGTTCAACGAAGTGCCCATGAGCGCCATGTGGACCCAGGTCCCGGGGGTGAACAAAGAGCAATACGGCTACAACGCGGACGATCGGGAATCGGCATCGGTGGCGCATATCTACGGTCAGAACCTGGCCGCAGCCGAGTCGATGACCGCGGCTGCCGCGCCCTGGGCGTGGTCGCCGGCGACGCTGAAGCCGACGGCCGATCAGGAGTTTCTGAACGGGATCAATCGCTTTGTAATTCACGAGTCGGCACACCAGCCGCTGGTGGGCAAGGCGCCGGGATTGACGCTTGGGCCCTTCGGGCAGTGGTTCAACCGCAACGAAACCTGGGCGGAAGAGGCTGGTCCATGGGTGAAGTACATTGCGCGCAGCAGCTATCTGCTTCAGCAGGGGCACTTCGGCGCGGACCTGGTTTACTTCTACGGCGAAGATTCGAACCTGACCGCGATCTTTGCGGATAAGTCACCGGATGTGCCGGCCGGCTATGGCTTCGACTACATCAACGCCGACGCCCTGATCCACGAGCTGAACGTCGCCGGCGGCCGCATCACCACCAAGAGCGGCATGAGCTACCGTGTGCTGGGGCTTGATCCGTACAGCCAACACATGTCGTTGCCCGTGCTGCGTGCCATTCACAAACTGGTGCAGGATGGCGCTATCGTTGCCGGTCCGAAGCCGACCGACGATCCCAGCCTCGCCGACGACAAGGCGGAGTTCCCAAAACTGAACGAGGAGCTGTTTGGCGACGGCACGGGCGTGCACAAGGTTGGCAAAGGCACGGTGTACGCAGGCCAGGGTCTGGCGGATGTCTTCAACGCGTTGAAGGTGGCGCCGGACTTCGACTACACCAAGCCGGAGAGCGATACGCGCCTTCTCTTCGTGCATCGCAAGCTTGCGGAGGGCGATCTGTACTTCGTGGATAATCGCAACGACCGCGACGAAACGGTGGATGCAAGCTTCCGCGTGACCGGTAAGGCGCCGGAACTCTGGCATGCCGAGACGGGCAATTCGGAGCCTGTGTCTTACACGATCGCGGACGGCCGCACCACGGTGCCGTTGCACCTGGAGCCGTGGGGCACGGTGTTCGTGGTATTCCGCAAGGCGCCGAAAGCGGCGTCGCGCACTTTGCCCAAGGTGGTGGAGACGCAACTGGCGACGGTGGATGGCCCGTGGAATGTGAGCTTCCAGCCGGAACGCGGAGCGCCGCCCTCGATCACTCTGGACAAGCTGTCGTCATGGAGCGATAACCAGGACGCGGGCGTGAGGTATTTCTCTGGAACCGGCACCTATACGAAGACCATTCAGGCTGCGGCGGACTGGTTCAAGAAGGGTGCGCATCTGTGGATTGACTTGGGCGATGTGAAGAACCTGGCGGAGGTGACGGTGAACGGCAAGTCGCTGGGCATCGTCTGGCATGCTCCCTATCGCGTGGACGCCACCAGTGCATTGAAGCCGGGCGCGAACGAAGTGACCATCAAGGTGATCAATGCGTGGGTCAACCGGCTGATCGGCGATGAACAACCAGACGCGACGACGAAATATACGTTCGCAGATGTGAAGCCGTACAAGGCGAACTCGCCGCTGCTGCCTTCGGGAGTTCTTGGGCCGGTCCATCTTTATTCCGTGGCCACGCAGTAAGGAGATGAGAATCATGAAGGCTTTGCATCGGGCTTGGCGGCCGCGCACGTCCTCGCTCCTCTTTCTATCCTTCTTCACTGTGTTGAGCTTCAGCTTGCTCCTATTGGGGATTGTCTCCGCGCAGGCGTGGACCCCTTCTTTACGCAGCGTGGGCCAAGTGGCTTCCGAGCAGGCGTGGACCCCCAATTACGACGAGTCCAAGGCCGGAAACTTCACACTTCCCGACCCGCTCGCGTTCAATGACGGCAAGCCGGTCAAGACCGCGCGGGAGTGGAGGGAGCGCCGTCGCGCGGAGATTCTCCAGCTTCTGGAGACGAATGTCTATGGCCGCACTCCGAAGCCACTGAAGCGTATCCGCTTCAAGGTTTTCGATGTCGATAAAGAGGCGTTGGGCGGCAAGGCCATCCGCAAGCAGGTGACGATCTATATGCCCACCCCGAAAGCTGAGGTTTCCGAGGACCTGCTCGTTTACATTCCCGCCGATGCACCCAAGCCGGTTCCGGTGATCCTTCAGCTCAATTTCAACGGCAATCAATCCGTCACCAGCGATCCTGGCGTCAAGGCCGCAACCCTTTGGATCGGGGATCCGCCCGTGCGGCAGCAGGCCCCGGAGCGATTACGAGGGATCGACAAGGAATTCAACGTGGAGAAGGTCCTGGCGCGGGGATACGGCTTTGCTACGATTTGCTATGGGGACATCGAACCGGATTTCAAGGAAGGGTACATGCAAGGCGGCCTTCGCCAACAGTTCTTTCAACTGGGCCGGACCGAGCGGGCGCCGGATGACTGGGGAGCTATCGGGGCATGGGCTTATGGTTTGAGCCGCGCCATGGATTACCTCGAAAAGGACAAGGACGTTGACCCCCATCGTGTGGCGATCATGGGTCACTCGCGACTGGGGAAGACGGTCCTTTGGGCCGGCGCCCAAGATGAGCGTTTCTCCATGGTGCTGTCGAGCTGTTCGGGAAGGGGAGGCGCTTCACCGTGGCGGCGCAACTACGGTGAAACGATACAAAGTATGTCGCGGATGTTTCCGTATTGGTTCTGTCCCAACCTTTTTAAATATGTTGACCAAGTGGATAAGCTCCCGGTCGATTTGGACGAGTTGATCGCGCTGATCGCGCCGCGCCCGGTTTACATCACCAGCGCGGTGGAGGATCAGTGGGCAGACCCACATGGCATGTTTATGGCGGCGGTGGCGGCGGGCCCCGTCTACCAATTGCTCAAGGCAGAAGGCCTGGGCACGGATCAGATGCCGGCGATCAATCAGCCCATCATGCACACCATGGCCTTTCATATCCGTGAAGGAAAGCACGCGGTTACGGCCTTCGATTGGGACCAGTTCCTGGCTTTCGCTGACCTGCGCCTGCGCGCTCATTGATGGAACCTATATTCGGGAGGGCGGGCATTTTGTGCCCGCCGTGCCCGCCTTTTGGTGTGGAGGAAGGCCTTCCCTTTAGTGGTATCATCAGATCAAAGGGGTAACGCAAATGAGAGAAGTAGCCGTCATAGGCGCGGGGATGACTCCGTGCCGTTCCCGGTGGGTTGAGAAGACCTTTTGGGAATTGGCGCAAATGGCGGTGTGTGAGGCGGTCCGTGACGCCGGAATCCATGTTAAGGAAGTGGAAGCCGGCGTTGCGGGGATTTACAACGACATTTTCGAGTTCCAGGCGATCCCCGAAAGCGGCTTGCAGGGTATTGTAGGGCTTCAGAACAAGCCATTGATGAGGGTCTCGAATGGTGGCGCAACCGGGGCCTATGCAATGCTGGCGGGTTACAACATGATCGCGAGCGGGCAGTATGACCTCATGCTCGTCTTCGGGGTGGAGAAGGCACTCGATTGTTATGACTTCGAAGCGGAGAGCGCCACCCCTGCGGTGGTACAGACAATCGGTTATTCGTGGGACCCGTGGTTCGAGCGGCCTCTTGGCGCACATGCCTCCGAAAGCTACGCGGAGGTTATCCAGGCCTATATGGATGAGTATCCCGGAGACCTCGCTCCCATGGCGCGCGCCAAGATAGTAGAACTCTTCTGCGCCCAAGCGCAAAACAATCCCTTCGCGCAGCGACTAGGTGAGAAAGTTACGGCAGAGCACGTGCTCCACTCGCGTTACGTGGTTTACCCCATTCGAGCCCTCGAAACCTGCGTGTACACGGAGGGCGCCTGCGCATTGATTTTTGCCTCAGGGGAAATGGCGCAGAGAATCAAAGAGCGGACCGGCCGAGAGCCGATCTGGATAACGGGCGTCGGGGCCGCGAATGAACCCTACTTCGTCGGAAATGACATTACGCGCTATAAGGTCCTCCATCGCATCTACTCCGATTACCTGGCCACACGAAAGGCGTTGGAGCAGGCTCGGCTCACCATTGACGATATTCAGGTGATTGAGTTGCACGATGCTTTCATCCCCCAGGCGATGATCACACTCGCCGAAATGGGGGTGGTGCCGCTGGGTCGCGGCAACGACCTTGTCGAGGAAGGCATCATCATGCCCGGCGGGAAACTCCTGGTGAATCCTTCGGGCGGACTCGTGTTCGGCGGACACTTCGTTGGGGGGTCCAACATGATGTCGACTTGGAGCGTCATGCGGGAACTGCGAGGGAAGAACCTGGAGCACGGGCTGGTCCACGGCACGGGCGCATCGCTTTCGATGTACGGTGTGGCTATGGTGCTGGAAAGGAGAGTTTGATCATGCCGAGGAGAAAGAAAGAGCCGGTGATCTCACCTGCGATGCTCCCCAAGGTGGGGATTAAGGAAGTCCAAGCAGGAGGCAGTAGATTCCTGTTGCGAAACGATGTCATGTTCACTGCCATGCAACACGCGCAGGGGGAATTCTCTGATTTCTTTCTTGCGCTTCGAGATGAAGGCAAACTCTTCGGCCACCGTTGCCCGCAGTGCAAGCACCTGATCATCCCGCCTTTTATGAAGCGTTGCCCGGCATGTAATTTCGTCGAGATGAGCAAGGAGTATGTAAGGGATTTGGGCGTCGTGGCTGCCACCCCGGTAATCACTGTTTTTGCTCCCAGCCGTTTCAAGGGACAGGTGCCGTTTGGCACGGGCCGGGTGTTTCTCGAGACTCTGGACGGCAAGCTCAGTGATACCGCCATGCTAATCAGGGTGCGAACCACGCGGGGAACGATACGGCCCGGGATCTATAGGAAAGGCACGCCTGTCAAAATCGCATTCCGCGACGAAAGGAAAGGCGAGATCGGAGACATCTTTGCGCTGCCCCAGTCTGAGCTTACGGCTGAGCAACTGGCCAAGAGTCCCTTGCTTGAAAGCGAGATTGAGTGGGGCCGGCTCTCTGAACATGAATTAGGCCAGGCCACTCCGCAACTTCAGGAAGCCTTGCGAGAAGTCAAGATCCATTTCCAAAAACTTGCCGAAATGGTCCCGCAAAGCGCGCGAGCGACTGCCAATCTTGCCAACTG